>Ga0209278_1000192_pt1 | contig 65366 bp, 53 predicted proteins | sample JI81BgreenDNA_FD_187504 | JGI IMG/M metagenome (GOLD analysis project Ga0209278, IMG submission 187504) | Wastewater effluent complex algal communities from Wisconsin, to seasonally profile nutrient transformation and Carbon sequestration -... | ecosystem: Engineered > WWTP > Effluent > Algae... | reverse complement strand
AAAGCCACTATCCCGATAGCAATCGGGAGCACAAAGGCTACAAAGCGTTTCAATTGCAAATTAATATTAATCGAACGCAGATACTATTAACGTAGATTTTGAAGGAAATAGGCTTGTTTCTTAATTATTTCTTAGGTCGACTCACGTTAAAAATAATTTGTGCCAATTGGTACAATTTGTGGCTAAATTTTTTTTTGTAACACAAAAGCCACTATCCCGATAGCAATCGGGAGCACAAAGGCTACAAAGCGTTTCAATTGCAAATTAATATTAATCGAACGCAGATACTATTAACGTAGATTTTGAAGGAAATAGGCTTGTTTCTTAATTAGTTCTTAGGTCGAACTCACGTTAAAAATAATTTGTGCCAATTTGTGCAATTTGTGGCTAAATTTTTTTAATGCATTTGCCTTGCCAAATCAAACCTCTTGTAAATGCAAGTTTTTCTGTATCTTTACCGCCTATGGAATTTTCGTCAAAACTTTTAGAAAAAGCAGTATCCGAAATGGCACAATTGCCTGGAATTGGCAAACGAACAGCCTTACGATTAGTGCTACATTTATTGAAGCAACCCCAAGAGCGAACCACTTTTTTAACAGAGGCATTGGTTCAAATGCGAAACGATATTAAATTATGCGAAAGCTGTCATAATATTTCAGACGAACTTTTATGCGGAATTTGCACCAATAACAGTCGAAATAAATCCCTTATTTGTGTGGTAGAAGATGTGCGAGACGTAATGGCTATCGAAAATACAGGGCAATTCAAAGGAATTTATCATGTGCTGGGTGGGAAAATTTCTCCCATAGATGGAGTAGGGCCTAGCCAATTGAAAATCAGTTCATTGATAGAAAAAGTCAATTCAGGTACGGTTACTGAGTTGATTTTAGCACTGAGTTCAACCATGGAAGGCGATACAACCAATTTTTATATTGTAAAACAAATAAAGAATGAATCGCTGATTATTTCAACCATCGCCCGAGGAATTGCCGTAGGAGACGAGCTAGAATTTGCCGACGAAGTAACGCTCGGAAGAAGTATTCTCCACCGTGTTCCTTTCGAAAATTCGTTCAAAACCAATTAATGTTAGAGATGAATTTTGTAATTCTAAAGTAAAACTTATATTTGTTATCTAAATAAGTTCAGATGCGCTTTGAGAAAGTAGTACTTTTCCTCCTATTAACCACAACCTTCACCTCGTGTGTCACTAGGAAACAATTGATATACCTACAAGAAAACCAACAAAATCCTCAAAAAGTAGTAAATGCGGTGCTAACTCCCGAATACCGTTTGCAAACCAATGACATCATCATCATCAACATCAAGGCTATCGACCCTGAGCTAGTTGCAATTTTTAACCCCGTTGCTGTTAATAATAATGCGGCTGCAAATCCGATGCGAAGAGAACAAGACAACTACTTTGATGGATTTACGGTAGATACACACGGTAATATTCGGATGCCCATCATTGGCGAACTCAACGTAATGGGCTACACCTTGGAGGAAGTACGTGTTAGAGTGGAAAACGAACTTTTAAAAACCTATTTTAATAAGGAAGCCAATATATTTGTAACCGTAAAAATGGCAGGATTGCGTTTTACTATCAATGGCGAAATTGCCGCTCCAGGCACTAAAGTAATCTTTCAAGATCGGGTCAATGTACTCGAAGCCATTGCTAATGCAGGCGATATTTTGCTTACCGGCGATCGGAAAAATGTAACCATCATTAGGCAATATCCATACGGAACCGAAATGCACGACTTAGACCTTACGGACCGTCGGGTCATGGAGTCGCCGTATTTTTACTTGCAGCCCAACGATTATATTTATGTCAAACCGCTGCCTCAAAAATCGTGGGGAACAGGAAAAACGGGTATAGAATCTTTAAGTACTATCGTTACCTTACTAAGCGTGGCCACTACTACTTATTTGCTGTTAACGCGTTAATCTAGAACTATGTTTGATCCAAAAGATTTTTTAGTTACAGAGCAGTCCAGCAATTTTGATTTTAAAGGGTTTTTAATCAAAACGGTCGGGCATTGGAAGATTTTTGTCATCAGTTGGATCATAGCTTTTACCATAGCTTATCAAATTAATGTCCGAAAAGAAAAAATTTACTTGCTTTCCAATACGATTTCGGTAAAAGAAGAAACCAATCCGTTTTTTACAGCCAACACGAGTTTAGTATTTAACTGGGGAGGAACATCCGATAAAGTAGAAACGGTCTCAACCTTGCTTAAATCCCGATCGCACAATGAAGAAGTAGTCGATAAACTAGAATTGTACATCAATTACCTGGAAGAAGGCGACTATAATTTGATCGATGCCTACGGTGCCGTACCCTTTAAAGTAGAACTAGACCCATCAAAATTTCAGGTGATTAACCAAATCATAAAAGTAAAATTTTTGTCAACTGCTGAGGTTGAACTCTCAATTCCGTTCGAAACAGAGCGGGTATCACTTTTTAGTTATGGCAGTAAAACCAAAGAGAACCTAGCTGTAACCGCCGAGGATTGGATTCGCAAATGTGCTGTAGGACAAGAAATTACAACGCCTTTTTTTAATGGAAAAATTCAGGTGCTAACCAATAAAGAAGTACAAATTGGCAAAGAATATGTGCTTCGCTTTGATGATTTTGATCAAACCGTTGCGCTATACCAAGACCTCGAAGTACAACCTATTTCGCAGGGAAGCTCGATATTAAAGCTGTCCATGACAGGCACCAATAAGGCCAAAATGGTAGACTACCTCAATACTACTGTACAAGTACTAAGCGATAACCAATTAGCAGCAAAAAATCAGTTTGCTACCAATACCATCAAGTTTATAGACTCGACCATGTTACAAATGGAAGACCAACTCAAAGACTCAGGTGATGAATTAAAAGCATTCAGAAGAGGAAAAAATGTAGTCCAACTCGAGAACGGTGGAGCGGACGTATCCGAAAAATTAAACACCTTAGAGTTGCAACTCGATGGGATTCAGCGTAAAATGGCGTACTACAACACACTCAAGTCTTACTTGAATAACAGTACAGATTTCTCTGCCCTTCCAGCCCCAGCGGTGGCGGGAATCGAAGACCCCAACATCACCGTAAATGTATCTAAGCTTATTGCACTTTCTGTACAACGAGCAGAAAAACGCTACGCAGTCAAAAGTGATAAAATATTCCAAGATTTTGACAATCAGATGCAAGCCGTAAAAGAAGTATTGTTAGTCAACATTGCTTCTGCCAAAGTAGCTTTGCAATACGACCTAAACATGGTTACTGCAAAAATGAAACAAGCACAAAATGCTTTACAAGTCTTGCCCGAAGACCAACAAGAGTTGTTTAAAATCCAAAGGAAATACAATCTCAGCGATAATATTTACAGCTCGTTTTTATCCAAACGAAACGAAGCCGAAATTGTAAAAGCAGCTAATGTGTCGGATATTAAATTTATTGATACAGCCAAAGACATCGGAAAAGGTGTTGTAGGGCCCAAAACGGGAGTCAATTATATCTTGGCATTTTTCATGGGATTATTAATTCCGTTTATCATTTTATTGATTTCCTTTCTGTTAAACAATACCATTCGATACCGCGAAGATTTAGAAAAACTGACCACCATTCCAATTCTGGGTGTCATCGGAAAAAAACAAACTCAGAGCAACTTAGCTGTTTTTGAACGCTCAAAATCGGCATTAGCAGAATCCTTTCGGTCGGTACGTTCGTCGCTACAATTTCTATACAAAAGAAAAAAGCTAGCAGGTGCCAAAACATTAATGATTACATCGTCGGTCTCAGGAGAAGGAAAAACATTTTGCGCTATAAACATTGCCACCGTTTTTGCATTAAGCGAAAAAAAGACAGTGATAGTTGGACTAGACCTTCGGAAACCCAAACTCTTTGACGACTTTAATGTTTCTAATGAAATAGGGGTTGTAAATTATTTAATTGGCACACACACCCTCGAGCAAGTGGTTCAACCTACATTTATTCCGTACCTTGACTTGATTGCCGCAGGGCCGATGCCTCCAAACCCAGGCGAACTTTTAATCAGCGATGCACTGAAAGAAATGATGGAGCAATTAAAAGAGCAATACGATTACATCATTTTAGATACACCTCCAATAGGTCTCGTATCGGATGCGATGGAGTTAGCCGACTTTGCAGAAGTAATTTTATATATCGTGCGGCAAAATTACACCACAACGGGAATGATTAAACAGCTCAATATTCGTCAGAAAGCCGGAGAATTAAAAAATGTGAGCATCGTGCTCAATGCCTTCGAAAATAATATCTCAGGAGGCTATGAATATGGTTACGGAACGTATGCAAACGGATACCACGAAGAAGAAAAAAGTGTAAAAAAATCATGGGTAAAATTTAAAACCAAAAAGTAAACAAGATGGTTATACGAGAAGTCCCGCACTTCCGTTAAAATCATCTTAAATAAAAATTAGAGGTATTTCAGGTATAAACCTCCAACTTTTAAAAAATTAAGGAACTAGAGTGATTATTAATAATATCTTTGCATTTTTAAAACTAATGCAGCGATAAGAAAAGTAAATGTACAAACAGAATAATGAAAATTAAATCAATTTGTTGTATTGGTGCAGGATATGTTGGCGGACCTACAATGGCCATTATTGCAGCCAAATGTCCTGATATAAAAGTAACAGTAGTAGACCTCAATCAAGAACGAATTGCGGCTTGGAACAGTCCAGACGTCAATAACATTCCAATTTTCGAACCCGGGTTAAGTGCTATTGTAGCAGAAGCTCGCGGTAGAAACTTGTTTTTTTCAACCGATACAGATACCGCTATTAAAGAAGCTGACATGATTTTTATATCAGTAAATACACCTACCAAAACATACGGTTTAGGAAAAGGAATGGCAGCTGATTTAAAATACATCGAGTTGTGTGCCAGACAAATTGCGGCAGTTTCAACATCAGATAAAATTGTAGTCGAAAAATCTACATTACCTGTTCGAACAGCCCAAGCAATCAAAAGCATCTTGCACAACACAGGCAATGGCGTAAACTTTCAAATTTTATCCAACCCCGAATTTCTTGCAGAAGGAACAGCCGTAACCGATTTATTGCATCCAGATCGTGTATTGATTGGCGGTGATACCGATGCGGAAGGGCAAGAGGCCGTGCAAGCTCTAGTGGATATTTATGCCAATTGGGTACCTGAAAACCGCATTCTTACCACCAATCTGTGGAGTTCTGAATTGTCTAAGCTTACTGCAAACGCGTTTCTGGCACAACGAGTATCATCCATTAATGCCATGTCTGAACTCTGCGAAAAAACAGGAGCCGACATTACTGAAGTAGCGCGAGCTATTGGGATGGATAGCAGAATTGGCCCAAAATTTCTCAAAGCATCCGTTGGTTTTGGAGGTTCTTGCTTCCAAAAAGACATTTTAAATTTGGTATACATAGCCAAATCGTATGGACTGAATGAAGTAGCCGATTATTGGGAACAAGTAATCATCATGAACGACCATCAAAAAAGAAGGTTTGCCACTTCAATCGTGAGTACGCTATTCAATACAGTAGCCGATAAAAGAATTGCATTTTTGGGTTGGGCATTTAAGAAAGACACAAACGATACCCGAGAATCCGCCGCTATTTACGTGGCTGACTATCTGCTAAACGAACAAGCGCTTTTAAATATTTTTGACCCTAAGGTAAAACAAACACAAGTGCTAAATGATTTGAATTATTTACAGACGCGTTCAGAAAGTGAAAACAAAACACGAATTCAGTGTGTAAATGATCCTTATGAAGCCTGTCATGGCGTTCATGCGATAGCCGTTTTAACAGAATGGGACGATTTTAAAAACTACGATTGGCAAAAAATCTATGATAATATGCAAAAACCAGCCTTTGTATTCGACGGACGAAACCTTTTGGATGGCAAAAAGCTACAAGAAATAGGTTTTGTTTTTCAATCGGTGGGAACAGGAAAATAGTTGAAAGTTTTAATGCGTATGCATAAGTAATCACCAAAAACACCCAACAGCAATATACAATGAAAAAAATTTTAGTCACAGGAGGAGCAGGCTTTATCGGATCACACGTGGTGCGAAGATTGGTGCATGCTTATCCAGATTATCGTATTTACAACTTGGATGTTTTGACCTATGCTGGTAATTTAGACAATGTAGCCGATGTAGCGTCTCAACCCAATTACACATTCATTCAAGCAGATATTGTTGATGCCGAAGCGATAAATGGCATTTTCAAAGAGCACCAGTTTGACGCGGTAATACACTTAGCAGCCGAATCGCATGTAGATCGATCCATAGAAAGTCCTCTTGCTTTTGTGCAAACAAATGTCATCGGAACCTTAAATTTGTTGAATGCATTTAAAGCCCTGTGGGTGAATAATTGGCACGAGAAACTCTTTTATCATATTTCAACAGATGAGGTCTATGGTACTTTAGGTACTGAGGGTTTTTTTACAGAAAGCACCCCTTATCAACCGAATTCTCCCTATTCTGCCTCAAAAGCAAGTTCAGATCACTTTGTTCGTGCTTTCGGAGAAACTTATAATTTGCCTTACATTATCAGTAATTGCTCTAATAATTATGGACCAAATCAATTTCCCGAAAAATTAATCCCACTGTTTATTCAAAATTGTATCGATAGCAAACCACTACCTGTTTACGGAGACGGAAAATACACACGGGATTGGTTATTTGTAGAAGATCATGCACGAGCCATTGATTTAATTTTTCACCAAGGAAAAAACAAAGAAACCTACAATATTGGGGGCTTTAACGAATGGCAAAATATTGATTTAATACAACTGCTTTGTCACATTATGGATAGAAAATTACAAAGACAAGAAGGCGAATCGGCCAAACTAATAACCTACGTTACAGATCGCCCAGGACACGATTTGCGATACGCTATTGATGCCTCAAAATTGAATAGCGAGCTAGGATGGCAACCATCAGTAACCTTCGAGCAGGGGTTGGAACAAACCATTGATTGGTACTTGCAAAACGAAGCGTGGTTAAGCAGGATCAAAACTGGAGCATATAGAGTTTAGAAAGGCGCTTAGAATAAAGAGAAAAGAATAATGAGAAAAAAATAAAGAGAAAAGTTTGATAGTAAAGACAAGAGAGTAAGAAGAATAAATTGTAAAAAGATTACAGTTAAAAAGGCAAGTTTATAGAATACTAAAATGGTGTACTATAATCTATAAATCAAGCGGTTAAGTCTTGATACTTAATACTCTAGTCTTAATACTTAATATTTAATACTTAATACTCTAGTCTTAATACTTAATACTCGAATCTTAATACAACAAGAATATGAAAGTAGGAATAACATTCAGTGCATTTGATTTATTGCATGCGGGTCACATTAAAATGCTAGAGGAAGCCAAAAGACAGTGTGATTATCTAATTTGTGGTTTACAAACCGACCCAACTTTAGACCGTCCAGAAAAAAACCGACCTACGCAAACAGTAGTAGAACGATACATACAGTTAAAAGGCTGCAAGTTTGTAGATGAAATTGTGCCGTATGCCACCGAACAAGATTTAGAAGATATTTTACGTTCGTTTAAAATTGATGTGCGAATCATAGGCGATGAATACCGCGACAAGCAATTTACCGGGCGTGAGTATTGCGAAGAGAAAGGGATAGAATTGTATTTCAATACCCGCGACCACAGGTTTTCAAGCTCTAATTTACGCAAAGAAGTTGCCGAAAAAGAATTAAAAAAGATAAGTTAATAGAATAATAACAACTAATTATATACTCCTAGCTCCCTCTCCGAAGGAGAGGGTTGGGGTCAGGAACAAATGCAACAAATAGAAAACAAGATTATTTTAGTAACAGGAGGAGCTGGATTCATAGGCTCTAACCTTTGCGAATATTTGCTCAAATACAACAATAAAGTAGTGTGCTTGGATAATTTTGCTACCGGAAGAACTGTTAACATCCAGCATTTACTGGCACATCCAAATTTTACGCTCATGGTGGGCGACATTCGTAACATCAACGACTGTCATAAAGCGGCAGCGGGTGTCGATTACATCTTGCACCAGGCCGCATTGGGTTCGGTACCCCGTTCAATTAACGACCCAATTACCACAAACGATGTTAATATTTCAGGATTCTTAAACATGCTTGTGGCAGCTCGAGACGCGAAAGTAAAGAAAATGGTGTATGCAGCATCGTCTTCAACCTATGGCGATTCTGAAAGTTTGCCTAAAGTGGAGGATGTGATAGGAAAACCCCTCTCTCCGTATGCCATCACGAAATATGTAAACGAATTGTATGCCGATATTTTTCAAAGAACCTATGGCTTAAACACCATTGGGCTCCGTTATTTCAATGTTTTTGGACGAAAGCAAGATCCGAATGGCGCTTATGCAGCGGTAATTCCCAAGTTTGTAATGCAACTCATGAAGCACGAAAGCCCCGTAATCAATGGAGACGGAAATTATTCACGCGATTTCACGTATATTGACAATGTAATTCAAATGAATGTCTTGGCAATGGGTACCGAAAATCCAGAGGCGATGAACACGGTATACAACACGGCCTTTGGAGACAGAACTACACTAAACGATTTGATGGCTTCGCTAAAAAAATACTTAGCAGAATTAGACCCTAAAATTGCTTCGGTAGAAACAATTTACGGACCCAATAGAGTAGGAGACATTCCCCATTCGCTAGCCAGTATTGATAAAGCGAAGAAATTATTGGGCTATAACCCTCAGTTTTCCATGCAGGAGGGTCTACAACAAGCCGTAAAATGGTATTGGGACAATTTAAAGTAGTGATAAATTATTATTCATAAGTTAGTAGTTATTCATCATATAAAAGACAGTATAAAAATCACGTTCTAATTCCCCTTTGGGGGTTAGGGGGCTAACAAAAGGAATCATGCTCAACTGGTACGCTTTATACACCAAACCGAGGCAAGAACAAAAAGTAGCCAAACAATTGGCAAACTTAGGGTTTACGATATATTTACCACTGAAAACCGAGGTGAAACAATGGAGTGATCGAAAAAAAAAAGTCACAAGTCCTATTTTCACCTCGTATGTGTTCATCCAAATCGAAGAAGCAAAACGCAGCAGTGTTTTTGTAATTGATGGAGTGTTAAATTACGTGTTTTGGCTAGGAAAACCAGCAGTGATTAGAGACAATGAAATGGAGTTAATGCAAAATGAAATTGAAAAGCCCAACACATCTGTTACCCTTTCACAGTTACAACCTGGCGAACAAGTACAACTAAAAGAGGGTGTTTTTAAAGGACAAGAGGCACTGGTAGAATTTGTTTCAAATACCAAAACACATTTGTTTTTGCCCAGTTTAGGAATAAAACTAGTGTTGCAACGAACAGAATTGCAGTAAAACAGAAACGCTATTAGTTAAATAAAACGGTAAGAGGTTAGAAATTCAAGTTGAAGTTGGTTTAGTGTAAGGCATTCGCTTATTTTTGCCAAGTCTTCAAAAAAAGCGATTGAGGAAGTAATGCCTTGTATTTCAGTAAAAAGACCAAGAAAAAAACAGTGATAAGCTGATTGGCTTGGGTTTAGATAAATAAAACAGGAATCACTGTGAGCCGTCAAATGGGACTCACGTGGCGAAGCCGTGGAAAAAAGCTAGGATTCAAAGCCTAAAATAGAGATTGAAAAGAAATCAGTTACAAATAGAAACAACAATATGAAAAAAATAGCAGTGATAGGTTTAGGATATGTAGGCCTTCCTTTGGCACGACTTTTTGCAACAAAATATCCCGTAGTTGGATTTGACATCAATCAAAAGCGCATAGAGGAACTAAACGCGGGAACAGACACTACGTTAGAAGTTAGTGATGAAGTGTTACAGGCGGTTTTAGTAAAATATAAAAGCACACAAAACGGTAGCGATTCCTCACCCGTTGAGGGAGGTTGGGAAGAATCCGGATTGTTGTGTTCAGCAACACTCGATGATATAAAAGATTGTCAGTACTACATTATTACCGTTCCTACACCGGTAGACAAGAACAATCGTCCGGATTTAACGCCCTTGTACAAAGCCAGTGAAACGGTCGGGAAAGTACTTAAAAAAGGCGACATCGTTATTTACGAATCGACCGTTTATCCAGGAGCTACAGAGGAAGAATGTATTCCTGTCTTAGAAAAAGTATCAGGTTTAACCTTTAACGTCGACTTTTTTGCCGGCTATTCACCCGAACGCATCAATCCAGGAGACAAAGAACATACAGTAGAAAAAATTCTAAAAGTAACTTCAGGTTCAACACCAGAAATCGGAATAAAAGTAAACGATTTATACAAAAGCGTAATTACAGCAGGTACCCATTTGGCACCCACCATAAAAGTAGCCGAAGCCGCTAAAGTGATCGAAAATTCGCAGCGCGACATCAACATTGCCTTTGTGAATGAATTAGCTAAGATTTTCAATTTATTAGATATCGATACCCAGGCCGTGCTAGAAGCTGCTGGAACCAAGTGGAATTTTTTACCGTTTAAACCCGGATTGGTGGGCGGCCATTGCATTGGGGTCGACCCTTATTATTTGGCGCAAAAAGCACAAGAAGTAGGGTATCATCCCGAAATTATACTTGCCGGAAGACGTCTGAACGACAGCATGGGAGAATACGTAGCCAATCAAGTAATAAAATGCATGATCAAAAAAGACATCAAAGTAAATGGCGCTGAGATTTTAATCCTCGGAATCACCTTCAAAGAAAACTGTCCAGACGTCCGAAATACTAAAATGGTAGATGTAATCAAAGCTTTGAAAGACTATAATATAAACATTACCATCTACGATCCATGGGCGAATCCTGCCGAAGTAATGCACGAGTACGGTTTGAAATGCTATACCAAACTTGATTTGGGTCATGCTGAAAATAGTGCAGATGCTCTTTCAGATAAAGCCCTACAAAGCAAAGCTGCCGGAAAATATGATGCAATTGTATTAGGAGTGGCACATAAAGAGTTTCTGCAATTGGAGTTGGATGGTTTGAAAAAAGAAAAAGCAGTAATCTATGATGTGAAGGGTATTTTAGGAAATCAAGTAGACGGAACCTTGTAATTAAAACGGATAAAAAAGTAGATTCTAAATCACGCTGGCAAGAGAGCCCCAGACCTCTACAATAGAAAAGTAATTAAATTGATGGTAGTGCACCAAACAGCATGTAATCTATGTCTTTAAAAAAGCAAGCACTGTCGGGCTTCTTTTGGAGTTTGTTGCAGATTGTCGGAACTCAAGGACTAAGTCTTGTAGTTTCGTTAATTTTGGCTCGATTATTACTGCCTGCAGAATTCGGACTCATTGCCATGTTAGGAATCTTCATCGGATTAGGTACTACTTTAATCGGAGGTGGATTAACGCAATCATTAATTCGAAGCGAAGCAGTAGACGAAGAAGATTATGCTACGGTGTTTTATTTCAATTTAGTAGGGAGTGTATTGGTTTATGTACTTGTTTTTGCAATAGCACCTGCAATAGCGGTGTTTTACAAACAAGACTTGCTTACCAATGTGGTTCGACTATACAGTCTCACGTTTATAATCAACGCGTTTTCGGCTATTCAGCTAACGAGGCTTACCAAACTATTAGATTTTAAAACGCAACTAAAGGTATCAATACCATCCTTACTTGTAGGCAGCACCGTTGGTATTATTATGGCCTACAAAGGTTACGGCGTGTGGAGTCTTGTGTGGAGCGGAATCATTCAAGCTACGGCCTCAACTATACAAATATGGTTTTGGGCCAAGTGGAAACCAATACGGAAGTTTAACCTGATAAAATTCAAGTATCATTTTTCCTATGGTTATAAACTAATGCTTTCAGGTTTACTCGATACTGTTTTTACAAACGCCTATCTTATAATTATCGGAAGATATTTTGCACCAGCTCAGGTGGGATATTATAGCCGTGCCGACACACTGTCGATTTTACCGGTCGGAATTATAAATACAATTATCACTAAAGTAACATTTCCACTTTTTTCATCCATACAAAATGAAGAGGAACGTTTAAAAACCATCTACATCAAAATAATGCAAATGGTAATCTTTTTATCAGCACCAGTACTTGTCTTGATGGCCGCCTTGGGCGAACCGCTGTTTCGGTTTCTATTTACCGAAAAATGGTTGCCTGCCGTTCCTTATTTTCAAATATTGTGTTTTACAGCAATAATGTATCCCATTCACGGCTACAATTTACAGATATTAATCGTTCGAGGAAGAAGCGATTTGTTTCTAAAATTAGAAATCCTCAAGAAAGTAATGATAGCTTTAATCATCTTATTTTCATTTCAATTTGGAATATATGGATTGCTCTACGGAGGCCTGATTTTGTCGGTGGTTGGGTTTTTTGTAAATACCCATTACAGCGGTAAGTATCTCAATTATTCCGCTTGGCAACAAACAAAAGATTTGCTGCCCATCATTCTTTTAAGTGTCACAGTTGGCAGCGCTATTTACTTTTTAGATTTATTTTGTTCACGCAGCGGTATAATCGATTTTGCACGATTATGTATTGGAGGAATAATCGGAATCACTTCATATATCGGATTATCGTACTTGTTCAAAATAAGTTCACTCTCAGAATTAATTCTCATTATAAAGCCAAAATGATTCCAGTTACAAAAACGTTTTTACCGCCATTAGAAGAATATACACAGCAGGTTCAACGCGCCTACCATAACAATTGGATTACCAATCGAGGAGAACTTGTGTTAGAATTAGAAGAAAAGCTTCGTGTATTTTTACAACTTAAAGAAAGTAAAATACTTATAACTAATAACGGAACCATTCCATTACAAATAGCCCTAAAACTACTCGGTAAAGGAGGCGAAATTATCACAACCCCCTTTAGTTATGTAGCCACAACGGCAGCCATTGTATGGGAAAATTGCACACCGGTTTTTGTAGACATTCATCCTGATTACTTAACTATTGATGAAACTAAAATAGAAGCAGCCATAACAGATAAAACAACGTGCATTTTGGCAACCCATGTTTTTGGAAATCCTTGCAACGTAACCGAAATTGACCGAATTGCCAAAAAGTATAATTTGAAAGTGATTTATGATGCCGCCCATTGTTTTGGCGTAATCCACCAAGGAAAAAGTATATTTGAGTATGGCGACATTAGCACATGTAGTTTTCATGCCACTAAACTATTTCACACAGCCGAGGGTGGAGCCATCTTTTGTAAAGACGATAAACTTTTTCACGAGATTTATTACAGCCATAATTTTGGACATGATGGACCGTTAGAGTACCACGGATTAGGAATTAATGGTAAAATTTCAGAACTCAATGCAGCTATGGGATTGGCTGTTTTTCCATATATAAATGAGATTATCGAAAAACGAAAAACGGTAGCGGAGGTATACACACACAACCTCGACAAAGCAAAATTAGCATTTATGTCTATTCGGCAAGATACCATTTGGAACTACGGTTATTTCCCGGTCTTATTTCAAAACGAACCCCAATTGCTCCAAACGCTGCAATTGTTAAATGAAGAATTAATTTTTCCAAGGAGGTATTTTTATCCATCGCTCAATACCTTGCATTATGTGAAAGCAAGTCAACAAAAAGTCTCAGAAGAAGTAGCAAGCAAAATCATCTGCTTCCCTATTTACAGCACAATTACGCACGACGAAGTAGAGAAAATAGTTGGGATTATTAATCAAGCGCTTGCTTAAAAGTACAAGCATCGCGAATGAAAAAAAGTAAAATGCGCTTCAGTTCAGCAATAAAAACAGTAAAATCAAACAACTAGTAGGTTAAAAAATGTCCTTAAAAAAACAAGCAGCTTCTGGCTTTTTATGGTCTTTTGTACAGCAGTTCAGTATGCTCGGAATTAACTTTGTAGTGTCCGTGTTTATGGCTAGATTGCTCATTCCAGCCGAGTTTGGTTTAATGGGAATGATTTATGTTTTTTTTACAATAGGAAATGTTTTGCTCGATGCTGGACTCACCCAATCATTGATACGAACACCCGATGCCGATGACGAAGATTATTCATCTATTTTTTATTTCAATATACTATTAGGTTGTACTTTATACTTTGTATTGTTTTTGGTCGCACCAGCAATAGCCTCATTTTATAGCCAACCTTTATTAACTGATTTAACGCGAGTTTATTCACTTATATTTATTTTAGGGTCTTTTACCACTGTGCAAAATGCGATTTTCGTCAAAGAAATGAAGTTTAAAAAACTTTTATTGATTTCGCTTCCGGCATCAATTTTAGGTGGACTTTTTGGAATTTTTTGTGCTTATAACGGTTATGGTGTTTGGAGTTTAGTGTTCAGTACCATTTCTACAACTACGTTGAATGCCCTTTTATTATGGTTCTTTTCATCGTGGAGGCCAAAATGGATTTTTAATAAGCAAAAGTTTAAGAGGCATTTTAACTTTGGCTATAAATTAACGTTGACCAATTTGATTGACGCAATATTCGGAAATATCTATCAAGTGGTATTAGGAAGGTTTTATTCCCCTAAAATAGTGGGGCTTTATTCGCGGTCTGATTCAATGAAAAACATGGCGGTTACAAGTATTGCAAATACGCTTACTAAAGTTTCATTTCCTCTATTAGCTAATATTCAAGAGGACAAAGAGAGAATGGCTGTTATTTATCGTAAAATTTTACAAACCGTAATTTTTATAACGGCTCCAGTTTTAATTATGCTAGCTGTTTTGGCCAAACCAATTTTCGTTTTTTTGTTTACTGAAAAATGGATTGAGGCAGTACCCTACTTTCAAATTATTTGTATAGGAGGGATTCTCAGGCCAATAAATAGCTACAATATCAATCTTTTTTCTATTATCGGGCGAAGTGAAGTAATATTAAAGTTAGAACTTATAGAAAAACCCATCCTAATGGTTCTAGTGGCACTAGCATTACCCTTTGGGATTTTGCCGATATTAACCATGCAAGTCGTATATGCCATAATTTGTTTTTTTATAAACGTATCTTACAGTAAAAATGTGATAAAGTACACCCATACAGAACAAATTGTAGATGTTGGTTCAGTAGTACTGATTGCGTTTTTTACAGCGGGTATTGTATATTGGCTTCAGAATATTTTAGTCTCCAATTCAATTTCCAATATAGTACAAATCTGTGTGGGTGCTATTTGTTTCACTTTTATTTATCTTGCACTTGCCTATCTATTGAAAATAAAAGGCTTGGCTCATATTTTCGAAATTGTTAAAAGGTAGATGCCTCCTGTTAAATCGCAATAAAAAATACGTTAGCCTAACTAACGAGATAGCTATCGAATAGTATTGAAAAATCAAAATTTACACGCAAAATTCACTAAAAATTTTAATTGTGTTAATAGCTGCTATGTTTTAATGTGTACGCGAAATACAGTTCGACGATAATCAATTTTAATGTAGTACATAGACGAATCTAAAATGAAAGAAAATGAATGTTCTGCCGTCAAGAGCACTCTGTTGATATTCGTATAAATACTGTAACCAACAAAAAAAGCATAAATTTTGCAAGCGGGTAAAACGCTATAAATCAAAGAATCACTTCACACTTGCATCTAAAAATAATTTGTCATAAAATGAACGAGAAAGTAGAGTTAAGCATCATTATTCCTGTCTACAACGTAGAACAGTACATTGAAAAGTGCTATAGTTCAGTAACTAAAGGAGATATTAGATTCAATTATGAAATTATTTTTGTTAACGATGGGTCAACCGACAAAAGCTTGGAGGTTTTAGAGAGGTTAGTGCAAAAAGATTCTTTCATTACAATCATTTCCCAAGAAAATCAAGGTTTATCAGGTGCTAGAAATACAGGTATTGCAGCCGCTAGAGGTAAATATATATTATTTTTAGATTCAGACGATTGGTTAAACTTTGATGTTATTCAAAAATTGCTTCCAGTAGCTAATGCTAATGAATTGGATTTGCTTTCCTATGGTTTAGAGTTTTTTGATGAACACAACAATTCTATAGGAGAAAGAGACAAACATCCGCTTCAGTATTTTAAAATATTAACTGGAAAGCAAGCTTTAATTCAAGGCTTCCAACCCTCGTCTTCTTGTTTATTTCTGTACCGAACAGAGTTTTTAAATCAACATAATCTTAGATTTTTTCCACGGATTGCTCAGCAAGATGTAGAATTTACTACTAGAATCATGCTTTACGCAGAAAGGGTTTATTTTTCCGATTTAATAGGTTATAATTATTACAGGCATTCTGGCACGATTTCTTTACCAACGTCAACGGACAAGTTAAAGAAATATCTTTCTGATGCTATCATTGTGGCACAGTTAATAAAAGACAATTTAAAATATACTCAACTTGGTGATGTAGAACTAAGAAAGGCAGTAGAGAAAAATTATAACTCAGTGATTTGGAATCTATTTTGGCGTTTTCTTACCAAACCAAAAGAGGTAGACTATGGGTTTAAAGAAGCTTGTATTGAAGATTTAAAAACAAAAAAGCTTTATCCGATTAAAGGTGAATTGAAGTCAAATTTTCAAAAACTTGTCAGGGTGTTTTTTAATGCTGAAATTTTGCTTAAGGTATTCTTGAAAGTTAGAAATTAACGTCTAGTAATCCGCTTTGTGGCAACAAATTCTGCACGCAAATCAGTTATTTATAAACAGCAAGAATCATTGAGAAAAATAAGCTCGAGTTTAAAGTGCTAATTTGAAGGGTACTAGTACAGTTAAAATGAAAATAAATTTTATAAACTAGAAAAACAATAAAACAGTACATAAAACTGCATATAAAAAACCGATTGCCTACTAAGTTTAATTACTTTTACAAGCGTTTTCCTTTGTTTTTTTTGTATCAATTAAGAAAGCTTTATGTTAAAAAACTATAATATTCTTGATAAAACTACAGATGCAACGCCCACTGTGAGTGTGGCAATGTTAGCGTACAATCATCAAGATTATATAGCACAAGCCATAGAAAGTGTTTTGATGCAAAAAACTTCTTTTTCTGTCCAAATTGTGATCGCGGAGGATTGTTCAAGCGATCAAACGCGTGCTATTGTTTGCGAATACCAGAGGAATTTTCCGGAACAAATCAAAGTATTATTGCAAAATGAGAATGTAGGAATGTTAGCGAATAATTTCGCACTGCTAGAAAACTTAAATGGCAAATATATAGCAGTATTGGAAGGAGACGATTATTGGATCGATTCACTCAAGCTACAAAAGCAAATTGATTTTTTAGACAAAAACGTGTCCTATGCAATGGTCTTTACAAGTTGCCAAGTAGAATACGTGGACAAAAAAGTAAGTCTTGGCATCGATTGTCAATTAGAAACAAGAGCCTACGAGCCACTTGAAATATTTAAAAGATGGATCGTACCAACAGCATCAGTAGTTTTTAGAAATAAATACAAAGAAACAATTATCAGAAATTGTAGTCATCCAGATATTGTTTTTCCAGATATAGTGTTATTTTTAACCTTGGCACACAAAGGCAAAATTTTTTGCATAAGTGATACTACATGCGTTTACAGACGCCATGCCGCGGGATTATCTGTAGCCAATCCTCTAGCAGGGCAAAAAGCAATTTTGCATTTTAAAGCCATTAGAAGTCTTTTTGGAGACGAGTTTAAAAAGGTAACAGATCATTTTTTGGCTAAAGTCTACCTCAATATGGGTTTAGTTAATTTTAAAAAAAAGATGTTTCCAAGCATACGATGGATTCTGATAGGCCTTTTTTACGATTACACAGTGGCTGTGCAGTACTTGAGAGACAAAATGAAAAGCGTTGATATTTGATTAATATATATAAGCACCAAATGAATTTATCGATTATAGTTCCTGTTTACGATACAGAAAAATACCTGCACAAGTGTTTTGAATCATTGATCCCAATTATAGAGCATGTGGGAGGAGAAGTGATATTTGTCAACGATGGCTCTCCAGACAACGGTCATTTGGTATTAGAAGAATTTAAACGTAAATACAATTTTGTAAAAGTTATTGCACAAGAAAATCAAGGACTTTCAGCGGCCAGAAATGCCGGAATAGAGGTTGCACAAGGCACGTATTTCATTTTACTAGATTCAGATGATTGGCTAAATCCAGAAGCTATTATTCAAGTATTTAACACGGCTTGTTCTTTGAAGCCGGAATTGGTCAGTTTTAGATTACAGTATGTAGACGAAAATTTACGATTTCAAAAAATTGATTACGAGTATCCCTTGCCTTACTATGAATTAATGTCAGGCCAAAGTGCTCTTATAAACGGCTACCATCCTGCCTCTGCTTGTCTATTCATGTACCAAACCGAGTTTGTTAAAAAGTCTAACTTAAGATTCTATCTAGGAATCATGCAAGAAGATATCGAATTTACAATTCGATTATTGATTAAGGCCCAATCCGTATACTTTACTAAAATTATTGGTTATAACTACTACCGCAGAGCCGATAGCATGACAACCACATTACTCAAAGAGTTAAAAGAGCGCTATTTAGCCGATGGAATACGTGTGGCAGAATTAGTGAGAAATAACATCGCCGAGTCTGAATGCACCACAAGCGAATTAAAAAAAGCAATTGAAAAAAATTACAATTCAATAGTTTGGAGTTTATTGTGGAGTTTCTGTAAGAATTTTAAAGAGGTCGATTATGATTTTAAAGTAAAATGCTTGCAAACATTGAAAGCCAAAAATCTATATCCCATAAAAGGAGAATTAAAAACAAAATTCCAACACGTAACAAGGTACCTATTTAATGTTGAACTGCTTGTGAGATTTGTATACAAAATAAGAAACTAAAACAATGCAAAGATTAATTTGCGAAAAAGTGAAAAGTGTTTGGTGTGTGATGTTCGATGAATGACACAGTGAGTCCATGTGAGGCAGATAATTCGAAAATTTTAATCTAAACATAGATTGCCTAAAATCATAAATGCCAAAACGATAAAGAAATTTAGAAATATAAAATTGATTATTACAACATGAATATTATTAATGTGGTTCTATCAGGCGGAGTAGGAAGTCGTCTATGGCCTCTTTCAAGAAAAAGTAGACCTAAGCAATACCTAAACTTGTTTAATGGAAAGTCATTATTTGAACTTACCGTAGACCGTAATAAACAACTAACCAACAAGTTAATAGTGGTGGGCAATACCGATAACTGCATTTTGAGCAGGGAAGAACTTAGCAAAGCAGGTTTTACGTACGTTGATATTGTGGAGGCAACACCCAGAAACACAGCAGCAGCTATCGCATTTGCTTCATTCGCTGCCAATAAGGAAGAAATTTTATTAGTTACCCCCTCAGATCACATTATTCAAGATGATGTTAATTATAAAGTAGCTGTGGAGGCCGCTATAAACCATGCAAAATCAAATGCGATCGTAACGTTCGGCATTGTACCCACAAAGCCCGAGACTGGATTTGGCTATATAGAACACAACCGTGAAACGGTTATTTCTTTTAGAGAAAAACCAGACCATAAAACCGCTGAATTATTTGTTGAGAAAGGCACTTTTCTATGGAACAGTGGCATGTTCTGTTTTAAAGCACAAGTATTTTTGGAAGAGTTGAAATTACATGCGCCAGAAGTGTATCATGCCGCCAAGGAAGCGTGGGAGGAAAGTGAAAATGGACAGCTAGACTTAGAATTATCACTTAAGATTCCTTCCATAAGTGTCGATTACGCAGTAATGGAACACAGTAAAAATATCAAGGTTATTCCTTCGCATTTTAAATGGTCTGATCTCGGATCTTTTGACGCAGTATATGATTACCTCTTATCCATAAATCACCCAGTCGATGAGTCAGGCAACATGGTGATAGGAACGGATAATCACACTTCTTTTTTAGGTTTAAAAAACACTATCTTTGTCCATACGAATTCGGCATTCTTAATTTTAAATAAAGCAAATGCACAAGAGGTCAAAAATGTTTACAATGAATTAGAAAAGTTAAACTCGCCTTTATTACTCTAGAAGGCTCCTCCTCACATACTTAATGTTAGAAAAAGAAGTAAAAGCTGTAAAAAAATCGCAAATGATATACTACATTGATCAAACATCAGAAAAAAACCACCACATGGTTTTTAATGCCGCCATGATTACAATGCTGTATGAGGTATATCAAGCTGATGAGATACACTACATCGGGATAAAATCAAATCAAGCAGCAACAAATTCAATACTTAAACCTCAAGTAAGGGATGTAGTTGTATGTAAAGAAATTAAATATCCAATAAGTCCGGGCAATAAAATAGCTAAGACAGTCGTATTTTTGTACAAAGAATTGATACGATTGGTCAATTTTGTCAAGATATTGACCCAAGCAAAGCCAAATGATATCATAGTGCTGTCGGTTACTACAGTAACGACATTCTTTTTATTTAGAGTAATAAAGTTGCTGTTTCGTACCACTACTTTTGCCGTGTTGCATGGCGATATCGATTTTCTATACAATGCTACAAATAACTATGAAAAGTTTAACGCATTTTTGCACAAAAGAATATTCAAATACAAACAGGCATCATTTAAATTTATTTTGATAAACAAAATTTCAAAAGAACGTTTAATTAAAGATGGATTGCTAAAGGCTGAACAAATTATTGAAATTAATCACTCTTTTACATTATCCGAGCCAAATTTGTTTGAAAATAACCTCAAGGCATTTGACAAAATTAATATCGGACACATTGGAAGTATGGAAGTGGAACGAAAAAATTCGCATCTGCTGTACGACCTTGCCCATTATTTTGCTAAAGAAATTGCTAAAAAAGAAATAGAATTCGCTACCATTGGATTAATTACGCCAAACATCTTGCCTTTCAAAAATGATTTAGTGGTTGAGAAAACAGGCAATTCAAAGCCACACCAGCCAGATTACCTTGATCGAACGGAATACGAAACCTATTGTGCCGCATTACACTTTACCATTTTTTTCTATGATCAAAACCAATATGTGTTCCGGACCAGTGGTGCGGTGATTGATACCATCGCAATGAAGATTCCGGTGATTGGCTTTAGGCATCCCTTTTTTGAATACATTCAAAACCAAGTCGGACCAATTGGCTACTTTTTTGACGATTTAGCTGATGTAAAGAAACAATTGCCAGTGATTTTAGCAAACAAAACCCAACTAAAAATGGACTATCTAGATTTTAAACAAAATCTCGAGCAGGCCAATAGTTTATTTTCCCTTCCCTCCATAGCCGCTGACTTCAAAAACCAAACAAGCCAAACATGATTCCGTATTTAATTATCTTTTTTTTATTCTTGTTTGCTACTGTTAACGATAATAGATCCAGCCGAAATTCGTGGTACTACTTTTTGTTTTTTGTGGCGAGCTTATTCGTGGGTGTACGAGACATGATCGGTGGCTACGATGTGTACGTGTACTCTGAGATTTATGAAGCGGATGTGTCATTTATTGTGGGGTATGAAATGATGGAAATAGGATTTAGGTATTTTTATATCTTTCTAAAAATATTTAGTGATAATCGTCATTTTATGCTTTTTGTGATGGCGTTTATCATTTTCTATTTTCAATTTAGAGTGTATAAAAAATACAGCCCACTACTTTTATTTGCACTCTTTCTGTTTTTTTGCAAATGGTTTTTAATGTCATTTGTGTACCTCAGACAGGGCTTGGCAATGGGAATCATCACTTTAGCAATCCCTTATGTGCTATCTAAGCAATATTATAAATTTTTCTTTGTTGTTCTTTTAGCTATGCTTATGCATAAGTCTGCATTACTATTTCTACCTTTTATTTTTATTGCCGACAGAAAATTTAGCTCAGCTCAGTTATTTTATCTTATTCTCATAACCATTATTATTGCTGTAACCCCACTTAGCAGCTTTATGTTTAGTTTTTTGGCAGATGCAGCCGATGACTCTAAGGTAGCTATTTATGTAGACAAAGCCGAGGGTATCAATAAGTTTTACTTTATTGAGATTATTATACTTTCGCTCATTTTGTTAAAATCTAAAGAGCAGTTTTATGAAACGGCACTTACAAGAATGATTGGGAATGGATTATTTATTTATGTTTTAGTTAGTCTGTTAGGGATAACTAACCCAACCTTCGTGAGGTTTACTTGGTATTACATGCCTTTTTATATCATAGGACTATGCTATTTTATCAGTTTTCAAAAAGATTATTCTAATTTAAGAGTTTTTCGCAGTGTGTTAGTCGTTTACTTTGCCTTGGTATTTTTTAGGATGTTAACTATTTGGGATGCGGGTGACTTTATGCCGTATAAAACTATTTTTGATGACACCAAACGAAATAGTATTTGGCAGTTTAAAGAATACAGAAATTAAAAAAGAATGATAACAATTTTTACCCCTACGTATAATCGTGCCGAATTACTAAAGAGATTGTATAGAAGTTTAGTGGGCCAAACCAACAAAAACTTCGAATGGATTATTGTAGATGACGGAAGTACGGACGAGACGGAAACGCTTGTTAGCGAATTTACCTCAGAAAATAATGTAAATATTACCTATCATAAACAAGCGAATCGTGGAAAACATTTCGCCATCAACCAAGGCGTTCGTTTGGCATCACGACCCTATTTTTTCATCGTAGATTCAGACGATATTTTACCCACGAATGCTGTAGAAACGGTTATAAAATTAGTGGAGGAGACGCAAGAGTTTGAAAATTGTGGTGGAGTTGCAGGAACTTTGTTAACCCCCGATTTCAAAAGAGTTGGAAACAATGCATTTGACCCTATTTTTACAGATGCAATACAAATTCGGAGTAGGTATAAAATTCAAGGTGATTTAGCAGAAGTGTTTAAAACCGCGGTCCTCAAAGAATTCCCTTTTCCAGAGATTGAATATGAAAAATTTTGTCCCGAAGTATTGGTTTGGAACAGAATTGCCCAAAAATACAAGCTCTATTACACTGATTTACCAATATACATAGCTGAGTATCAAGAAGATGGTCTCACGGCTAAAATTGTTAAAATCCGTATGACAGCTCCCGTCGCTACCATGCTCACGTATAGCGAACTTGCATCGTACAATATACCTTTAGTCCAAAAAATACGCGCTACGATAAATTATTGGCGGTTTGCATTTAATTCCAATCAAAACTTCAGCGCTAAGCTCAGTAAGGTAAATCCACTTATTTCAATAATAGGCTTACCCCTTGGCTATGCCATGTACAAAAGAGATGTAAAGAATTTTTTGGCACATCGAGTATAATATTTTGGTAGTGTACTAGATCACCCAAAATCAAATTCGTTTTTAAAAAATAGCTGATGAAAGTACTACATATTCTCAATAGTTTAGCAACGGGCGGGGCCGAAAAATTAGTAGCGGATACCGTACCACTCTACAATAAAAAGGGCATCACAACCGATGTACTCGTATTTCAAAATAACGATTACGCCTTTCATCGCGCTTTAGAAAGTGCCGAATGTTGTAAAATTTACAATCTCAATACGTCATCTGTGTATAATCCAATAAGTATTTTTAAGATGATGCCCATTATCCGACAATACGATATAGTACACGCTCATTTGTTTCCTGGTCAATACTACTTGGTTTTATCTAAAATATTTATTTTTTCTAAAACCAAGCTGATTTTTACAGAGCACAACACAACCAACAGACGATTGGAAAACAAAATATTTAAAGCCATAGACAAATGGATTTATAAATTTTATGATCAGATAATTGCTATTTCTCCTGAAATTCAGCAAATGCTAATAGGTCATACAGGCTTTACTAAAAAACGAATTCAAGTGATTGAAAATGGCGTAAAAATAGAATCAATAGTACAAGCAAAGCCCTATAATAAAAGTGACATACACCCCAAAATACAAGAATCAGACAAACTCATGATCCAAGTAGCAGGTTTTCGGGAGCAAAAAGACCAAGAAACCCTAATAAAAGCAATGGCGCTAACGCCTGCTGATTTTAAATTAGTGTTGGTGGGAGAAGGCATCACAAAAGAAAGATGCCAAACCTTAGTCCAGTCTCTAAAACTACAAGACCGTGTTTTTTTCTTGGGCATTCGAACCGACATCCCCAATTTGTTAAAAACTGCAAATGTAGTGGTATTAGCATCCCACTTTGAAGGCATGTCTTTATCAAGTATCGAAGGCATGGCGTCAGGTAAACCATTTGTAGCCTCTGATGTGCCAGGCCTACACGAAATGGTTAACGGACACGGCGTTTTATTTGAAGACAAGAACGAAAAACAACTGGCTGATAGCCTAATAGCTCTGTTAAACAATGATTCGTACTATAAAAAGGTCGCCAACGCCTGTGTAGAACACGCCAAAAAATTCGATATACAAATTATGGTCGACAAGCATATTGAATTGTATCAAGAGGTTTATGTAGAAACAACCGTCTAGCATAAAGTTCTTCTAAAATTAGATTTTTTGACAGATCATTGAGTAAAGACCAATTTATAAATCGGTGCATCAAAGGCAAAATAGAAATCTGTGATAATCCTTGCCTTCTGTGAGAAAATAAATAAGTAAATCAGAGAAAACACCGCTAGAAAAAAATCTGTGACAATCCGTGCAAGCTGTGAGAAAAGAATAAGTAGCTCAGGGAAAGTACGGCTAAATACAAAAAAATCTGTGACAATCCGTGCCATCTGTGAGAAAAAAAATCAGTAACTCAGAGAAAACACCGCTAGAAAAAAATCTGTGATACTCCGTGCCATCTGTGAGAAAAAAATAATTAGCTCATAGAAAACACTGCTAGAATAAAAATCTGTGATACTCCGTGCCATCTGTGAGAAATAAATAATTAGCTCATAGAAAACACCACTTGAAAAAAATCTGTGACAATCCGTGCCATCTTTGAGGAAAAAAATAATTAGCTCATAGAAAACACTGCTAGAATAAAAATCTGTGATACTCCGTGCCATCTGTGAGAAAATAAATAAGTAACTCAGGGAAAGTACGGCTAAACACAAAAAAATCTGTGACAATCCGTGCCATCTGTGAGAAAAGCAATTAATTTGCGAGAATTGGTGTAATTTGCGGTTAACCATTCCAAATAAATTCGTGTATTAACCCAAAAAAAAGACAAATATTAGCAAACCACTACTCGATGAATAAACCCAAACTAATCCGAACGGCAACAGTTCCCGTATCCTTAAATATTTTACTGAAAGGACAGTTAAAATTTTTAGCCAAGCATTTCGATGTAGTAGGAGTTTCTTCACCCGGGCCTGATTTAGAAGTAATCCAAAAGCGTGAAGGTATAACAACCATTACGGTAGAAATGCAGAGAAATATTTCGCCAATTAAAGATGCGATGGCATTGTTTAAAATGTACCGCGTTTTAAAAAGAGAGCAGCCCTTAATAGTACACTCCATAACCCCTAAAGCAGGATTAGTAACGATGCTTGCCGGTAAAGCAGCGGGAGTACCCATACGGATGCATACGTTTACAGGCTTGGTTTTTCCAACTCGAACTGGCATTATGCAGCAAATCCTTATCAAAACCGATCAGCTGTTGTGTAGGGCGGCCACTCACGTATATCCGGAAGGACAAGGTGTAAAAAACGATTTACAAAAATACAAAATCACAAACAAACCTCTAAAAGTATTGGCCAACGGCAATGTAAATGGAGTAGATTTAACCCATTTTGACCCAAGTAGATACACGAAAGAACAAGTTCAAACCGAACGAGCCAAGGTAGGAATTGCAGCAAACGATTTTGTGTTCATTTTCGTTGGGCGTTTAGTGGGCGATAAAGGCATAAACGAACTAATAACCGCATTCAAGGCTCTTTCGCTGAAGGATGAGGAGGGAAGTGGGGTTAAGCTTTTACTAGTAGGGCCACTAGAATCAGAATTAGATCCGTTACAATCCGAAACCATAAAAGCAATCGAAACCAATCCCAACATCATAAGCGTTGGTTTTCAGGCTGATGTTAGGCCTTATTTTGCCATAAGCGATTGTTTGGTATTCCCAAGTTACCGAGAAGGATTCCCGAATGTAGTGCTCCAAGCTGGTGCCATGGGATTACCCAGTATAGTAACCAACATCAACGGGTGCAACGAAATAATTGAAGAAGGAGTAAACGGCACCATCATACCCGTTAAAAATGCACAAGCCATTACACAAGCCATGCAGCAAATGCGATCTGATACTGCCTATTTCGCTTACCTGAAAAAAAACGCACGCCCTTTGATTCAAGCACGCTTCGAACAAACTGTTGTTTGGAAGGCGTTGCTGGAGGAGTACAGTAGCCTAATGCAGATTCGGAAAGCAAATGAATAACAAAAACGCTATTTTTAACGAGTTAGGCTCCTGTCTTACTACTACAACCTCCTTGTTTTAAAAATTATATTTTTGTACTTTGGCACCTCAGAAAAAAGACTCATTGGCAAGTAATAACACTGAGAAAAACAGTTTTTTAAAGACAAGTTATTGAATTATAAGGCTTTGGTCTCAAAGAGAGAAACAGTCAAAAGTAATTCATTAAGAGCCGCTAGAAGTGGTGGCGTGCCTGCAAAAATGCCAGACAGCTTCAAAAAAATTAAAATATGAATTGGAAACCAAAAGATAAAAAAGCAGCAATTTGCTTTACCATAGATGATATTTTTCCGGGAAAAAGCACCGATTTATACGAGGCTGGAGGCGATTTAGAGAAAGGAGTTTTTAAACACTTACTATGGCTAACCAGCAGACATCCAAAACTCAGAATAACGCTTTTTACTACCGCTGATTGGCGAGAAACGACTCCATTTCCTACTCGAAAGCTATTGGCTAAAATTCCTTCTTTACGCGATAAATTTTATTTAGCCCCTATTCTTAAAAAAGGAACCATGAGCTTGGCCAATCACCCCGAATTTGTCGAGTTTTTAAATAAAAATACCCAATTTGAAATTGCCTGCCATGGATTGCACCACGTACATAAAGGACTTAAAATTCCTGTCGAATTCCAAAATCAAACCAAGCAAGAGTTCCAACACATCATCACAGAAATGCTAACTATCTTTAACAATTCGAAGGTAAATTATGTCAAAGGCATTTGTCCTCCCGGCTGGAATGCTCCAGAGCAATTGATTGAAGTATTACAAGAAAATGATTTTACTTTTTTAGCGTCATCAAGAGATGTAAAAACACCTATTTCTAAAGAAGCAAAATCCAATATGAGTGGCTTACAAGGGGTATCACTTATTTATCCTGAAAAGCTTGCCAACAGCCTAATTCATTTTCCATCCAATGTGCAAGCAAATAATGCAATCGATCGTGTTTTTGAAATCATTGAAGAGGAAGGAGTGGTGTCGATAAAAGGACACATGATAAAAAAAGTGTTCAATTACATTGCTTTAGATGGTATCGATGATTTATATATTAATTATATAGACTGTATTTTGACCGCGGTTGAAAGTAAATACGGCGACGCAATCTGGTGGACCACTATGGGAGAAATGGCTGATTTTATTAAAAACAACAATTAAGATGAACAAAGTACTAATAAATCCTGAAAATTATAAAAGCAAGTACATCAATTATGTAAATCAATGTTTTGCAAATTGGGGTAATGAAATCCAATACAATTGGGCTTTTGAACGTAAAATAGGCCAACACCCAAGCGACATCATTGTATTGACTAACGAAAACGACGAGGTCATTGCAGGCTCAGGCTTATCTTTTAGAAAAATAAAAACAAACAAAAAGCAATCTGTCGAAATAGCTATATTTACGGGTTCTTGGACCTTGCCAAACGCTAGAGGACGTGGTTGCTTTACGCAAATAATTGAGATTTTTGAGCAGATTTGCCGCGACAAAAACATTCCGTTCTTAACAGCTTTTGTCACTGAAAGCAACGGAAGTTACCGCCGCTTCAAAGACCTCAATTATTATTGCCTCGAAGCCAATAATATTTTATCAAACGACTTTCCTTTTGAGAACGTACCCGATTTTGAAATAGAAATGTACCACTCCAATTTTCCGGTGGATTGCTACCAAATCTATTGTGCCAACGCCGTAAATAAAACTACGTTCGACTATACCGAGAGTGAATTTAACGGACAGTACATCAATAGAACTAACGCTACATCAGTGGTAAAAATCGAAGAAAATCACTTTTTAGTGGAAGAAAACGATACTACATTCAGATTGCTCTACATCCAAGACTTCAATCTAAAGCACATTCAAGGCTTGGCCAATCATGTTTTAAAAACGAAGGGAAAAAAAACCATGTTTTTCTTAACCGATATAGACAAAAGTAATGCCTGCCAAGCTCAAAATTTCAATGTGGTGAAAGGATTTTTTACAGTTACCAACGTAAATAACGACCAATCAATGGTGGCTGATATTTTTAGCCAACTCGTAATCAACTTAGCAGATAAAATGTAATATGTACGCAAAATTTAAGCATTTTTTTGATTTTATCGCAGCCTTCATCGGACTCTTGGTGCTCGCTCCTGTATTTTTAGTCATCACGATCATTCTTTATTTTGATTTAAAGGAAAGTCCGTTTTTTCTTCAGAAGCGGGTGGGAAAAAACGATGTAATTTTTTTTATTGTGAAGTACAAAACAATGAAAAACACCAAAAACGATAAAGGAGTACTGCTACCCGATGAATTGCGTTTAACAAAATTAGGTACTTTGATTAGAAAAACATCCTTAGACGAAATTCCGCAACTTATTAATGTTTTAAAAGGCGAAATGAGTTTTGTGGGACCAAGACCCTTGTTAGAGAGTTATTTACCCTTGTATGACAAATTCCAACAACAAAGACATTTGGTAAAGCCAGGTATTACGGGTTGGACTCAAGTCAACGGTAGAAACAGTAACACTTGGGAACAAAAATTTGAATATGATGTATGGTATGTCCATAACATGTCCTTGTGGTTAGATATCAAAATTCTTTTTAAAACCGTGAAGAAAGTCTTCATCAGCGAAGGAATTTCTGCCGAAGGCCAAGCTACTGCATCAGCATTTACGGGTACAATAGAGAAGCATGAAAACTAAAACAATAGTAATAGGAGCGGGCGGACATGCAAAAGTAGTTATCGATTGTATGGAGCAAGAAGGCAAGCATCTAATAGAGGTGGTTGTAGATGATAATTTTGAAAATAGATTTTGTTACAATTTTAAAGTGGAAAATAAAGCACTTTTTGGCAAAAACAGTACTGATTTTGCGATAATCGCCATAGGAAATTGTGCAACAAGAAAGCGAATTGCTCAAGAATTCAAAGCCAATTTCATCACTACAATACATCCCTCAGCCATTATTTCTAAGTATGCCCAAATAGGCGAAGGCTCACAAATTTTTGCAGGTGCCATTGTAAATGCAAGTGCTGTAGTAGGAAATCATGTAATTATAAATACTGCTGCTGTTGTCGAACACGATTGTGTTATTGAAGATTTTGTTCATTTATCGCCTAATTGTTGTCTTGGTGGAGAAGTTAGAATAGGATCAGGAACCCATGTGGGCATTGGCGCTACTATTATTCAGGGTGTAAATGTCGGAAAAAATGTGGTAATTGGTGCAGGCGCCGTCGTTATTTCAGACATTCCAGATAATTGTACTGCCGTAGGAATACCAGCTAAACCAATAAAATACCATCATGCAAAGTGAATTATAAAAAAGCGTTTGATTACACCGTAGCCCTTATCGTGTTGTTGCTTTCAGGGGGTATCTTGATACTTGGTCTAATACTCGCTTCGATAGATACAAAATCCTTCGGGTTGTTCAAACAACAACGCATCGGACGCTACGGAAAACCCTTCACCATTTTTAAAATAAAAACGATAAACGACAAAACAAAATCATCATCTTGGTTAGGAAAAGTACTCAGAGCCACCAAACTCGATGAATTGCCGCAATTGTGTAACATCCTAAACGGAACCATGTCGTTTGTAGGGCCACGTCCCGATATAGCAGGCTATGCCGACCAATTACAAGGAGAAGACCGCATCATCCTTCAAGTACGGCCAGGCATCACGGGACTAGCCTCCATAAAGTACCGCAATGAAGAAGAATTGCTAAAAAACCAACCCCACCCAGCCCACTACAATGACACCATTATTTGGCCCGATAAAGTCAGAATCAATAAATGGTATGTCCAAAACCAATCCTTCGCAATCGATATAAAAATTTTATTTTTTACCCTACTACCATCACTCTTGGATATAGAAAACTTCATGACCCAAAACACAAAAATAAAATAATCTGTTGTAACCTCTTCACAGCTAAAATCCCACACCCATCATCCCACACCCCACATCCCTACACCCCACACCTTCCCCACAACTTTGTCATTCCGAGGAACGAGGAATCTCATTCACTCCCTTTTTCAGAAAGTTTGCACTTTGCAAATAAGCCAAATTGGAAGTCAAATAGACTTGATAACACAATTTCTTTTTTTCATAGTAAACCAATACGTACAACGTTGTCATTCCGAGGAACGAGGAATCTCATTCATGGACTTTTCAGAAAGTTTGCACTTTGCAAATAAGCAAAATTGGACGTCAAATAGACTTGATAACACAATTTCTTTTTTTCATAGTAAACCAATACGCACAACTTTGTCATTCCGAGGAACGAGGAATCTCATTTACTCCCTTTTTTAGAAAGTTTGCACTCTGTACATAAGCAAGTTTGGACGTCAAATAGACTTGATAATGCAGTTACTTTTTTTCATCCATCATCCCACATCCCACATCCCACACCCCACATCCCCACATCCCCACATCCATCATCCCACACCCCACATCCCTACATCCAACACCTTCCCCACAACCTTGTCATTCCGAGGAACGAGGAATCTCTTTCACTCGCTTTTTCAGAAAGTTTACACTTTGTAAATAAGCAAGTTTGGACGTCAAATAGACTTGATAATGCAGTTACTTTTTTTCATCCATCATCCCACATCCCACACCCCACATCCCTACATCCAACACCTTCCCCACAACCTTGTCATTCCGAGGAACAAGGAATCTCATTCACTCCCTTTTTCAGAAAGTTTGCACTTTGCAAATAAGCCAAATTGGACGTCAAATAGACTTGATAAAACAATTGCAGTTTTTCATAGTAAACCAATACGTACAACTTTGTCATTCCGAGGAACGAGGAATCTCATTCACTCCCTTTTTCAGAAAGTTTGCACTTTGCAAATAAGCCAAATTGGACGTCAAATAGACTTGATAATGCAGTTACTTTTTTTCATCCATCATCCCACATCCCACACCCATCATCCCACACCCCACATCCCTACATCCAACACCTTCCCCACAACTTTGTCATTCCGAGGAACGAGGAATCTCATTCACTCCCTTTTTCAGGAAGTTTGCACTTTGCAAATAAGCCAAATTGGACGTCAAATAGACTTGATAATGCAGTTACTTTTTTTCATCCATCATCCATCACCCCACATCCCACACCAAAATCTAGATATAGGTTGCCGCTAATATACAGCCCTCATACAATAAAACCACACATTCATAAAAAATCCCTAAAATTAATAAAGGAATATCGTACATTTGCTCTCCAAAACAAAACTGCATGCAAGATAAAATATGGTTGTCCTCGCCACACATGGGCGGAAACGAGCAAAAGTTTATTAATGAAGCCTTTGAAGCCAACTGGGTAGCGCCTTTAGGGCCAAATGTAAATGGTTTTGAAAGCGATTTACAAGAGTTTCTTAATGCAAATGTACACGTAGCAGCCCTAAGTTCAGGAACTGCGGCACTGCACCTTGCATTGATTATTTTAGGTGTGCAACCAGGAGACGAGGTAATCTGTCAAAGCATGACATTCTCAGCCTCAGCCAATCCAATTTGTTACCTCGGAGCCACCCCCGTTTTCATAGACAGTGAGAAATTAACGTGGAATTTATGCCCAATCGCTCTCGAAGAAGCCATTAAAGATAGAATAGCAAAAGGTAAAAAACCCAAAGCAATTATAGCTGTGCATTTATACGGGATGCCCTATCAAGTGGATGCCGTGAATGCCGTAGCTTCAAAATACCAAATCCCAATCATAGAAGACAGTGCGGAAGCCTTAGGCAGCACTTACAAAGGACAGAAATGCGGGACATTCAGTGCGCTAGCAGCCTTGTCTTTCAACGGAAATAAAATAATCACCACTTCAGGAGGGGGAGCCTTAGTCGCTCACAGCATAGAACACAAAAATAAGGCGGTTTTCTTAGCAACGCAAGCCCGAGATGCCGCACCGCATTACCAACATTCAGAGATTGGTTACAATTACCGAATGAGTAATATTTGTGCAGGAATTGGCCGAGGTCAAATGGAAGTACTTACAGCACATATCCAACTCAGACGAAAAATGAATGCGTTTTACAAAGAGCTTTTCAGCACCATTGCAGGAGTTACTGTGTTTACTGAGCCAAGCGATGCTTATTTTTCCAACCATTGGCTTTCCGCAATCACCATAAACGAAGCACAAACCAACGGAAAATCGGCAGAAGATTTACGATTATTTTTAGAACAACACAATATAGAAAGTCGCCCTTTGTGGAAACCAATGCACATGCAACCCATTTTTGCAAAGGCTCCTTATTATGGAGCAACGGTGGCGGAAGATTTATTTGCCAGAGGATTATGCTTGCCTTCAGGGTCAAATTTGATAGACAAGGACAGACAAAGAATTGCAGATGCTATTTTGGAATTTTTTAAAGGATAAAAGTAAAGCTAAGTAGTGAATACTATGAAAAAGCTTGACCTGACAAAACGTTATTAATGATATTTTTACATGCCTAGTTTGCAAATAAAGCAATTATATTTTCACCTAAAAGTACTTAGCAGTCGCATGAGAGAGTTAGTCGACCTTCAGAATTTAGGCTATCTGCCGCGGTGGATCATATTGATTATTGATACAGGTCTAGTACTGGCAAGTGCTACTTTTGTATCCATCATGTTCTGGACAATGGGTCTTGACCTATTCGATATGCAGTACATAGAGTTTGTATTTCCTACCTATTTGTTTTTCAATTTAGTATTTTTTTGGTTGTTCAGAACCTATTCAGGCATCATTAGACACTCGTCGTTTATAGATGCTATAAAGTTGGGTTTTGCAGCCTTTGCTACCCTAACAGTATTGGTGATTGTAAATTACATTGCCTTGTATGCAATAGGTAAAAAGATTTTCATGAATTCAGGATTGATTATCAATTTTGTGGTTTCTTTCGTGGTCTTGTTCGTTTATAGGATAGTAGTCAAACAAACATTTGAACGGTATTTTTCGCATGCAAATAACGACAATCTAATGAGAGGGTTGATTTATGGTTCGGATGAAAATGCCATTGCAGTAGCAAATGCGTTAATTGCTGAACGACCACGACGTTTCAAAATTGTTGGTTTTGTGGATAAAAACAAACAAAACACAGCCAAAAGAATTTTAAACCTCCCCATCATCAACCTCCGAAAGAGAGTACCCGTACTCATGAGATCGGTAGAAGCCGAAGTGTTAATCATTGCAGATAAGACCCTAACCAAAGAAGAAAAACTTGTTATTGTAGACGAATGTCTAGAATTTAACTATAAAGTGTTTACGGTACCGCTAATTTCAGATTGGGAAGACCAAAAGAACATTGCTAAGAAAATCAAAACCTTTGAAATTCAAGATTTACTAGAACGCAAACCAATCGTCCTAGACAATCAATCCATCTCAAATCAACTTAAAGGAAAAGTAATTTTAGTAACAGGTGCCGCTGGATCAATTGGAAGCGAAATTGTGAGACAAGTTATCGCGTTCAATCCACAAGTTATCTTAATGCTAGACCAAGCAGAAACACCTTTACACAACCTTTCGCTCGAAATAGACAAGCGTGTAAAGGATGTAAAAGTAATGCCAATTATTGCCGACGTAAGAAAACAAGAAGAACTCAAACATATTTTTGCGCAATACAAACCCCAAGTGGTTTTTCATGCCGCTGCTTACAAGCATGTTCCTTTAATGGAAGGAAATCCTGCACAAGCCATCTTCGTAAATGTCTTGGGCACCAAAAATGTAGCGGATTTAGCAGAGCGATACGAGTGTGAATCATTTGTCATGGTTTCTACCGATAAAGCCGTAAACCCCAGTAATGTAATGGGGGCGAGTAAACGCATCGCAGAAAAATACGTACAAGGTTTACACCATAAAAACAGAATACATAACAGCGAAAAGAAAAATACTAAATTTATCACAACGAGGTTTGGGAATGTTTTGGGGTCTAATGGCTCGGTAGTTCCGCTTTTTACAGAACAAATTGCCAATGGAGGGCCAATTACCATCACCCACCCTGACATCATACGTTATTTCATGACGATTCCAGAAGCATGCCAATTGGTGCTAGAAGCGGGTGCAATGGGTAATGGAGGTGAAGTCTATATTTTTGACATGGGCAAGCCTGTTAAAATTATCGATTTGGCACACAAAATGATTCGATTAGCAGGTTTTACTCCTGATGTAGAAATAAAAATAAAAATTGTTGGCTTGCGTCCGGGCGAAAAGCTTTACGAAGAATTGTTAAATGATTCCGCTAAAACCTTGCCTACGCACCATAGCAAAATCATGATTGCACAAGAACAAATGGAAGACTTTGAACAATTAAATGCCGCGGTGGCAGAACTGATTGCAGAAGCACAGGGGTACAATACAACCGAAATTGTGATTAAAATGAAGGCCATTGTTCCTGAATTCATTAGCATGAATTCCGATTTTGTTTTACTTGACAAATAATAGTATTGTACAATTGATGATAATTTCTATCTTTGCCTATTAAATAAATATTTTATGACCCGAAAACTTTTAGTACTGTTGGTAAGTATTTTACTCTTAAGCTCATGTGCTTCTCGTGATAAATTGAGATATTACCAGAATATCGAAGAAGCAGCCTACGCAGAAAGTCTGACCTACAATCCGATGTTGAAATCCGACGACTTATTATCCATCATTGTATCATCACCCAATGCCGAAGCTACCGTCAACTTTAACATTGCATCGTACGGAGTAGGTACATCTGGAGTAACAACGGGACAAACAACCAATGTTTCACCCATACAAACCCAATACCAATCCTATTTAATTGATAACGAAGGATACATAGAGTTTCCTGTCATTGGTCGTTTAAAACTGGGAGGATTATCCCGAAAGAGTGCTTTAGAATTGATTAAATCAAAACTAAAAGTATACATCAACGATCCTAGTATAACTTTAAGAATATTGAATTATAAGGTCTCAGTGCAAGGAGAGGTAAATGGTCCTGGAACTTTTCAAATAAATACAGAGCGGGTAACCTTACCCGAGGCACTTGCGATGGCAGGAGATTTAACAATTTACGGAAGAAGAGACAACATACTAATTATAAGAGAGGTTGATGGTAAAAAAACGTACAATTTCGTGGATATAACAAAAGCGGATTTTATCAACTCACCTTTTTATTATTTAAGCCAAAACGATGTTGTGTATGTGGAACCTAATAAAGCAAGAATGAATGCTTCAACAGTTGGTCCGAATATTCAGGTTATCATTGCATCATTAACTTTATTACTAGCGATTTATACCATTTACAGTAGAAATAATTAATTATGAGCGATCAAAATTGGAAAAATGCCGTGCCGGCAGCAAAAGATGATTTTAACATAAAGCAGCAATTAGAGCGCTACTTTATGAATTGGTATTGGTTTGTGTTGAGCGCGATCGTGTGCATGTCAATCGCTTTTGTATATTTACGGTATACAACACCAGAGTATATAATTAGTACAACCGTATTAGTCAAAGACACTAAAAAGAGTGGTTTAGGGGATTTAAGTGCATTTGCGGATATACCTGGTATTGCAGGTGGTGCAGTCAACTTAGAAAGTGAGCAAGAAGTGTTAAAATCCCGAACTTTGGTCGGTAAAACAGTAAAAGACTTAAATTTAAATATTTCCTATTTTGCAGATGGTCGAGTGATTGCCACTGAGTTATACAAAAAAAGCCCAATTAAAGTCCAGTTTTTTGACCTCAAACCAAACTTTGAACGTAAAGACACCACATTTGTGGTTAGTATGCAGGGAAATAATACGTACAAGTTAGAAAATCAAGAAGGACGAGTTACAGGAACATTCAAGTTTGGAGCTACCATTCCCGTTTCATTTGGAAAAATGGTAATCCTTAAAGAGCAAGAGGCTGTTAGTGCATCGTCAAACATCTTAATTAGGTTGACCAATTTGGAAGCGGTCACCACCAAATACATAACCAAACTAAAAATAGAAACGACGACGAGAACGTCTAGTGTAATCAAAATATCCATTACAGATCCTGTCAAAGAATTAGGAGCTGATTTTTTGGACAAGTTGCTAGAAAATTACGAGGCTGATGCTATTGATGATAAAAACCAAGTAGCAAGGGCTACAGAGCGTTTCATCACCCAAAGACTCGAGGCAATTACTGGTGAGCTTGACACGGTAGAAAGTAACATAGAGTATTTTAAAAAACAAAACAGGGTAACCGATATTGTCTCTGAATCCCAGGCGTATTTAGGTATGGCAACGGAATACCAAAAAGAATATTTAAGTGTCCAAACAAAGTTACGCATAGTAAATGACGTGACAGATATGCTAAACAAAGCTACAAATCAGAGTTTAATACCGGCCAACTTAGTACCAGATGAAGGCAGTATAAGTGGTTTGATTGAACAGTATAATTTGATGGTGCTGAGTAAAAAGCGTTTGATGAACGATGCAACGACAGCAAATCCAACGGTTCAGAATATGGATCAGCAATTGTCGGGTTTGAGACAAAGTATTCGACAGGGTTTAAAGAACTTGGAGAATGCCTTAAAAATTAGCGAAGCAGATCTCAAAAGGCAAGCGGATGCTTTGGGGGGTAAGTTAAGCGATATTCCAACGCAGGAGCGTCAATCCCGAGCCATTGGTAGAAAACAAAGCGTTAAAGAAGCATTATACTTATATTTATTACAAAAGAGAGAGGAAAATGCGATTTTGTTATATGCAACTACATCAAATGGGAAGGTAATAGATACCGCTTATGCAGACCCATCACCGATTTCTCCGAAACCAGACATTATTTATGTTACAGCACTCGTGTTATCGCTGTTAATTCCCTTTGGAACAATTTTTATTGGAGATTTACTGGATACAAAAATCAAAACACGGTCCGATATTGAAGGGTATACGTTAGCACCATTCTTAGGAGACTTACCCCACTCAGAATCAAGTCAAGACATCATCGGCTCAGACAGCCGTTCAAGTTCAGCGGAAGCCATGCGTATCATTCGTACCAACATCGATTTTGTGTTGAGTGAAGTTCCTGAACAAAATGCAAAAACAATTTTCCTGACGTCAACGTTCCCTAAAGAAGGTAAGACGTTTGTCTCGGTTAACCTTTCTGGAACCATCGCATTGTCTGGAGCCAAAGTATTATTAGTAGGTCTCGATATTAGAAATCCAAAGCTAGATGAGTATATGAATTTACCAAAAAAAGGGGTAACTAATTATATCACGGCCAAAGACGACGACATCCATAATTTCATTTACAGACAAGAGGGCTATGATCATTTTGACGTTCTTTCAGCAGGGGTAATTCCGCCAAACCCAGCAGAAATGTTAATGAACCCAAAGGTTGCTATGATGTTCGAAGTCTTGAAAAAAGAATATGATTACATTATAGTAGATACCGCTCCTGTAAGTTTAGTAACCGATACACTCTTGATTGCCAAATATGCAGATGCATTTATTTACGTAGTGCGTGCAAATTACCTAGACAAGCGTTTACTCAGAATTCCAGATGGTTTGTACAGAGACAAAAAATTACCAAACATGTCTATACTACTCAATGACACCGACACCCACAAAGGCTACGGCTATGGTTACGGTTACGGCTACGGCTATGGCTATGGTTACGGCTACGGTCAGCAAAAAACGGTCAAACTACCTTGGTACAAGGAAATATTTAATTATAGAAAGAATTCGTAAGAATTCTTTTTTTTTTTGCATTTATTTTAGGGTTTTCCGCCACTTGAGGCTATCAAAGGAGCTGTGTCCAAGCAAGTATTCCCAGGTACGAGGAATCTCATACACTCCCTGTTTCAGAAAGCTTTGACTTTCCTGTCTTCCCCTCAGAAAAGAGGGGTGCCGGAAGGGCGTGGTGTTAAAATATGCCACCCTCTTAATCTATTGTTACACTGTACATCCCACACCCTACAACTTTGTCATTCCGAGGAACGAGGAATCTCTTTCATGTATTATTCAGGAAGTTCCTACTTGATATAGAGTGAGACGCTTTACAGCGTGACAAATAAACCGGATAACACATTTTTTTTCATAGCAAACCAATACGCACAACCTTGTCATTCCGAGGAACGAGGAATCTCTTTCATGTATTATTCAGGAAGTTCCTACTTGATATAGAGTGAGACGCTTTACAGCGTGACAAATAAACTGGATAACGCAGTTACTTTTTTCATCCAGCATCCAGCATCCAGCATCCCACAACGTTGTCATGCCGAGGAACGAGGAATCTCATTCACTCTTGGTCAGGAGGCTCCAACTTAAAAGGCAAATAAAAATAATCTAGTAAAAGGTCCAAGGCAATAAACGCCTTATAAATTCTAAATTCAACTTCTAAAATACGTACTTTGCTTAATAGCTTCCTCTAAAGGTTTAGCATCTTTATACAATACTTTTCCTTCAAACGCAGCAGCATGCTTAAGGTGGTGCATGTCGGTACTTGCAAAATCAATCATGCCTTTTTTAAGCAACTCTTCTGCTGTTCGCGCTACCATTTCGCCGTAATACCCAACAGTCGATAGCAAATTAAGCTGAAACAAGCATCCTGCATTTTTCAATCTTTTGTATTCATTAAAATTCTGATGATAAAAATTATAACGTTCAGGATGGGCTAAAACAGGTTTATAACCAGCTATTTGCAACTCGAAAATAATATCATACAGCTGTAAAGGAGCATTGATATATGACATTTCAACCAACACATAATTCTCTTTTAACGTTAAAAGAGGTTCGCTTTTAAAAAGCTTTACAAAAGAATCGTCAAGCAGGTATTCGGCAGCGGCTTTTATCGAAAAGGAAACCTGATGTGCTTTGAGGAGTTGCTGTACTTCGCGTTCCTTTTCTAAAATAGCGGTTTTTGTGTTTTCCCAAACATGACTCATCACGTGTGGTGTAGTAATAATTTCACTAATCCCCAGAGATTTCATGGCCTCTATCAAGCTTAAAGTTTCTTCAAAGTCTTTGGCACCGTCGTCGATACCAAACAGTAGATGCGAATGAAAATCAAGATGATTGTCCGGTATCATTTCTCCTAAAATAGGTTTCTTTTTATTGAAAAAAAACATAGCCTCTTTTGTTTTAGTTGCGGTTAATCAAATTCAGAAGTAAAATATAATTTTACCGTCGGGTATTTAGAAATAGTCATTTGGATGGTGAAATCAGAATCGGCTAAGAACACTAATTGACCGTATTTATCCTTTGCCAAAAACTTTTGTTTGATGCGTTTAAATTCTTTAAATTCTTCATTTCGAGCATCATCTGGCTTGACCCAACACGCTTTGTGAACAGGGAAATTCTCATACGTACACTTGGCGCCATATTCATGCTCAAGTCGGTATTGAATAACTTCATATTGTAACGCTCCTACTGTACCAATCACTTTTCTGTTGTTCATCTCTAGCGTAAACAATTGGGCAACGCCTTCATCCATCAATTGATCGATGCCTTTATCCAACTGTTTGGCTTTTAATGGGTCTGCGTTATTGATGTACCTAAAATGCTCCGGTGAGAAACTCGGAATGCCTTTAAAATTGATTAATTCGCCCTCAGTTAAGGTGTCGCCAATCTTAAAGTTTCCGGTATCGTGTAAACCAACAATATCCCCCGGATAAGAAATATCGACAATCTCTTTTTTCTCAGCAAAAAATGCATTCGGACTCGAGAATTTAAAATTCTTCTTTTGCCGCACGTGAAAATAGGGTTTGTTTCGCTCAAATGTCCCCGAAACAATCTTTAAAAAAGCCAATCGATCTCTGTGTTTCGGATCCATATTCGCATGAATCTTAAAAACAAATCCAGTCATTTTTTCCTCACGAGCCTCTACAACACGGGTTTCAGCTTCTTTCGGTCGTGGTGCAGGAGCAATTTCCACAAAACAATCCAATAGCTCTCGTACACCAAAATTATTTAAAGCAGAACCAAAAAATACTGGTTGTAAGGTGCCATTCAAATAGGCCTCTCGGTCAAAGGGTGGATAGACCTCTCCAATCAGCTCCAACTCTTCGCGGAGCCGTTGAGCGGGTTTTTCACCTATAATTTTTTCCAACTCAGGGCTTTCTACATCCGAAAAAGCTATCGTTTCTTCAATGTTCTTTCGGCTATCGCCACTAAAAAGGTTGATGTTCTTTTCCCAACGATTGTAAATTCCTTTAAAATCATATCCCATTCCTATAGGAAAACTCATCGGGGTAACTTGTAAACCCAGTTTTTGCTCCACCTCGTCCATGAGATCAAAGGCGTCTTTTCCTTCCCGGTCTAATTTATTGATAAAAACAATCATCGGAATATTACGCAAACGGCAAACGGCAACTAGCTTTTCGGTTTGTTCCTCAACTCCTTTGGCCACATCAACTACCACAATCACGCTATCTACCGCCGTGAGGGTTCTAAAAGTATCTTCGGCAAAATCTTTGTGCCCGGGCGTGTCTAAGATATTGATTTTTTTTTCCTTGTAATTAAACGCCAAGACCGAAGTCGAAACCGAAATTCCTCTCTGACGCTCAATTTCCATAAAATCAGAGGTAGCTCCTTTTTTAATCTTGTTGTTTTTTACAGCACCTGCCTCCTGAATAGCTCCTCCAAATAATAATAATTTTTCGGTTAAGGTAGTTTTTCCTGCATCAGGGTGGGCTATGATGCCAAAGGTGCGACGACGTTCTATTTCTTTAGTGAAATTCATGATGTATATAATTGCCTGCAAAAATAATACATTATTACGGAATAGCAATTGACCACACCTTTCCATATAGGACAAACGCAGTAAAATTGTTTTTTATTTATTTTTACACCAATTGCACTATTTTACACCAAACGGTCGAAGCTATTATAATGTACTTCGTCAGTTCGCTACCACTCCGGTGTGTAAGTTTTAAAAAGGATTGAAATAATTTGTGGCACTTTGTGGCTAAATTTTTTTATGCGTTTGCACTACATTATCCGTGGATGAAATACTCCGATTCAATTTATTTTTGTAATTTTCACCATGAAATAGCGATGTTGCATGAAAATCGCAAGAGGCTTAAAGTCCTGAATGCGAAAATCCTTCTCGTAAAAGTAATCAGAATTAAAGAAAAATTACTGCGTTTGTTCAACATGGCAGGAAATGGAATACAATGGTAGAACGTAACTATATTTTTTCACTTCTCTTAACCTGTTTTCTGGCAATGGATATGGTTGCACAGCAAGATCCGCAATTTACACAATACATGTATAACACGGTGATGATCAATCCTGCTTATGCGGGTTCGAGAGGTGTAACAAGTATGTTTCTGCTCCATCGAACACAATGGGTGGGAATTGATGGAGCGCCAACGACCAACACTTTTTCGATAACTAAACCCATTGCCAACTCAAGTTTGGGTTACGGATTGTCAATTAGCAATGATCAAATCGGGGTTTCTGATAGCAATACTTTTTCGGGCGATGTGTCATACACGATAGCAGTAAACCAAAATGCGAAGTTGTCTTTTGGATTAAAATTATCGGTCAATTTCTTGAGTGTTGATTATTTCAGACTAACCATTCGAGAACCTGCCGATATTGTTTTGAGTCAGCAAAATACCATTGACAATCAATTTTCACCCAATATCGGTACAGGAATATATTGGCATTCCAAACGAAATTATGTGGGCGTTTCCGTGCCAAATTTCATTGAAACTGTAAGATATGATGACAATATAAAAAGAACCTCAAAAGATAAAATGCATTTCTATGGAATAGTAGGAATGGTAAGAAATCTCAGTCCTGATTGGCAGTTTAAGCCGGCATTATTAACTAAGCTGGTGCAAGGTGCTCCTTTACAAATGGATTTTTCGGCTAATTTTCTGTACAAGGAAAAACTAACTTTTGGCGCTTCTTATCGACTCAACGCCGCGGTTACCGCATTGGCGGGCTTTCAGGTTACTGATGCGGTGCAAATAGGCTATTCCTACGATGCAGAAACTACACGCTTAGCCAACTATAACTCGGGTTCGCACGAATTATTCTTGCGTTTTGAGCTGTTTTCACAATACAATAAAATAGTGTCTCCTCGGTTTTTTTAAAGCGACTAAATATGAACGTGCTACATCAAATAAGTAAACAGATTTCTATAGCAATACACCGAAGCTTCCTTTTTTATGCTCCAAAATACAACGGTATGAAATGGACTCAGGTGCTTGTGGGGGTTCTTTTTTGTGTCACAACATTCGTAAATGCACAAAATTGGACAGAAATGGGCAAAAAGCAATTTGAGGCTCTGGCGTACAGTCAAGCTATTATAAGTTTTGAAAAGGCGGTTAAAATGGGTGCGAAAGACACGCAAATGTACGGGCAGCTGGCAGAATCGTATTATCATAACGCCAATTATCGGGCTGCCGCCAAATGGTATACGCTTTATTTTAAAACGAAGGAAGGTTACCCTCAAAAACACTATTTTCAATACGCTCAATCACTGAAATCCATTGGAAAACAAGAAGAAGCGAACAGAATTTTACAACAAATGAATCAACGTTTTGGTAGCAATCTAGGGAAAATACTTGAGGCTAAACCAAGTGAAAATCACGATATAAATAGTAATGATGCCAAACGTTACGAGATTCAACTTGTTGCTTTTAATTCAGAGGCTTCCGATTTTGGCACAGCTTTTTTTGGAAACCAAATTGTCTTTGCCTCGGCGAGAGATACCTCAGGTTTTTTTAAAAAAACACACACTTGGACCAATCAAAGTTTTACAGACTTGTTTAGCGTAAATCCTGATTCTTTGCAGGAAATTCCGATTTTGTTCAGCAAAGAAATCAATTCTAAATTCAACGAATCTACTTGTGTTTTTACTAAAGATGGACAAACGATGTATTTTACCCGAAATAATTTCGATGGAAAAAATAGAGGTTTTGATACTACTAACACTACCTTACTGAAAATTTATAAGGCCATTCGAATAGGTCAAAATTGGAATGTGGTTGGTGCTTTGCCTTTTTGCAATGATGCTTTTAATTTAGCCCATCCAACGCTAAGTCACGATGAAAAAACACTGTATTTTGCCTCGGATATGCCGGGTGGTTTCGGTCTTTCGGATATTTACAAAGTAGCCATTTTTCCAGACGGTAGCTTTGGTGTTCCTGAAAATCTAGGGGATAAAATCAACACCATGGGTCGCGAAACGTTCCCTTTTATAACCCCAAATCAGGTGCTTTACTTTTCGTCAGACGGTCATGAAAATTGGGGCGGACTAGATATCTTTGCTAGTTTCTGGACAGAAAATAATACGTGGCGAACACCGCAAAATCTTGGGCAACCTGTAAATTCACAAATGGACGACTTTGGATTTGTGCTAAATGAGACTACCAAAAAAGGCTTTTTGACCTCCAATCGATTGGGAGGCAAGGGTCTGGATGATATTTACAGTTTTACAGAGTTGCTTCCGTTGCCGTGTAAAAATCGGGTAGAAGGTACGCTCGTGTTCGACGAAACTAACACGTTTGCAGAAGGCATTCAAATAACGATAGAAAGTAAAAATGGCAACACAAAAATGGTTACTATTACCGAGAAACAAGGCAATTTTTCTTTTGACATAAAGTGCAATGAAACCTATACAGTCAAAGCTGTTGCCGATGGGTATTTGCCTTTGCAAATCGAGGTAAAAGCACAATTTGCCAGTACTATTTCAGTAGGAACCAACCAACTTAAAAAACAAAAAGTACCCTTTCAAGTGGGTGATGATTTAGCCGTAAAATTAGGTTTGTCTCCTATTTATTTCGACCTTCGAAAGGCAGAAATTCGAAGCGATGCGGCAGCAGAATTAGTAAAAATAAAAAATACACTTTTGGAAAATCCCACATTACACATTGAGATTCGTTCGCATACAGACAGCCGAGACACCAAACCAAACAACCAAAAACTCTCCAATCAACGAGCATTAGCTACCATGAATTGGTTAATTCAAAACGGAATTCAAGCCGATCGCCTCAACTGTAAAGGTTTTGGAGAAACCGCCTTGCTCAATGAATGTAGTGATAATGTAAACTGTTCGGAAACAGACCATCAGATCAACCGAAGAAGCGAGTTTATAGTGACAGATTTTTAAATAGGTAAAATTTAAAATGCAATAAATTACAATTCCGTGTAATTTTTTGTTAATAGTATCCAACTATCTTGCATAGTGTGTACGAATTGTTAATTTTGTACGTTGTTCAGTAGGCATTCAGGTTTTCTTGCCCTCAAGAATCAGCCACAGAATTGCTTTTAATAATAATAGTAACACAAAAGGTTAATCGAATGAAATTAAAATTGTTGTTCTTAGGGTTTTTAATGGCGGCTACGTCAATGGTAAAAGCTCAAAATACGCCCCAAAAAGTATTATTTACCATTAATGATACACCTTTTTATACCGATGAATTTAAAAGAGTGTACAACAAAAACATCGATTTAGTTAAAGACGAATCACAAAAAGACCTTGATCAATATTTAGATTTGTACATCGGTTACAAACTCAAAATTCAAAAGGCCATGCAACTTGGCTTGCAAGACAACCCGAAATACAAAAGCGAATTAAATTCTTACCGTGCACAATTGTCTAAAAATTATTTGACAGATGTTAAGGTAACCAATGAGTTACTCCAAGAAGCCTACCAACGCTCGCTTAAAGAAATCAATGGCTCACACATTTTATTTTTAGTTGACGAAAATGCCAGTCCTGCCGATACGCTAATTGCATACAACAAAGCAATGATGGTGCGGAAAAAGTGTCTAGCAGGCGAGGATTTCGGTTCGCTCGCCGCTGAATTTTCTGAAGATCCATCGGCTCGAGAAAACAAAGGTAATTTAGGATATTTCTCTGTTTTTAGAATGGTGTATCCTTTCGAAACTGGTGCATACAACACTAAACTAGGCGAAGTTTCAAAGCCAGTACGTTCTAGATTTGGTTATCATTTGATTAAAGTGAATGCCATTCGAGACAACAGAGGCGAGGTTTCTGTGTCGCACATCATGTTGTTAAGAGCGGAAACGGAAGAGCAAAATAAAAGCAACCAAGCTAAAATTCAGGAGTTGTACCAAAAGTTACTCCAAGGCGAAAGTTTTGAACAGTTAGCCAAACAATTTTCAGAAGACAAATCTTCGGCCAATAACGATGGTAAAATGGCACCTTTTGCATCGGGTCAGTTGAGCTCTGAGGAATTTGAAAATGTCGCATTTAGTCTTACGCCAGAGGAACCGCTTTCTAAACCGTTCGAAACTAATTTTGGTTTTCATATTTTGAAACTCAATCAAAAAATGCCGCATAAATCGTTCGAACAATTGCAGTCCGATTTTCAAAATAGAATCAGTAGAGACGATAGATCGAGATTGATTCAAAACTCGCTCACCGATAAATTGCGTAAAAAATATACCATTGTTAAAGACAAAAAAGTGCTAGCCTTAGTTCAAAAATCATTTTCGGATGAGTTCTACAAAGGCGAATATGTAGCGGATTCTGTAAACACTGCATTTGACCAAACCCTTTTAAAAGTGCAAGAAGCCAAAACTACGGCACGAGATTTCTTAAAGTTTATTGAAAGAAACCAAATCGAAGCCCTAAAAATTAAACCCGTTTCAAAAATGGTTTCGGTAATGTTCGATAAACAAACCGACGAAGAATTAAACAGATATTACAGTGCAAATTTAGAAAACGAGTTTCCTGAATTTGCAAACATCATGAGCGAATACCGCGATGGTTTATTGCTTTTTGATTTAATGGAAAAGGAAATTTGGGAGAAATCTAAAACGGATTCTATTGGTTTACAGCGTTTTTATGAAAATAATAAGCAAAAATACCAATGGAACAAACGCTATGATATTTTAGTACTTTCTTCAACTAAAAAAGAGGTTATAGCAAAAGCTCAGAAAATGTTGAAGAAGGGCAAAACGGCTACCGATATCAAATTGGCTTTAAACAGTGGGAAAGAAATCGAAATCATGGACAAGGAAGGTATGTTTGAAGTAGGCAGCACAGCCTTACCTAAAAATGTAACCGACAAAAAAGGGGTAACAGATATCGTGCAAGACGGTGAATATTTCTTTGTAAGCCGCATAAAGAATGTGCTTCCTGCCGGACAAAAAGATTTTAAAGAGTGCGAAGGAAAAGTGATTAACGATTACCAACAATATTTAGAAGAAAATTGGGTTTCGGACTTAAAGAAGGAATTTAAAGTTAACGTGAATACAGATGTTTTTCGCCAAGTTAAAGCAGAAATTAAACCATAAATGACTAGAGGCCTAGTAGGAATTGTATGTGTAGTATTTTGTTGTGCGTCGTGTAATTATTTTGCCTCAACAAAGAAAACCGAAGCAGTAGCACGCGTTGGCGAGAATTACCTATACGAAGCCGAGCTGGACAGTTTAGTGCCTGATAACACGCCAAAAGACGACAGTACTTTGATCATTAAAAGTTACATCAACAACTGGGTGACACAGAAATTGTTGGTCAAAGCTGCCGAAAGAAATGTAGACGATGCCAAAAAAGAAGAGTTAAATGCGTTAATTAAACAGTACAAAAACGATTTATACACAAAGGCTTATATCGAAAAAGTGGTGCAAAACACCATAGACACCGTAGTAAGCGAAGCCGATTTAAAAAAGTACTATAATACGAACAAAGAAAATTTTAAAACAAACGGAACCATCTTGCAGCTAAGGTATGTGCAGGTTTCCAAAGACCACCCGAAATTGGCTACCATCAAAAGCAAGTTTGCTACTATAAAGTCTAAAGATGATAGTTTTTGGCAAACCTATCAAGTACAATTTAAAAGCTCGGCACTAAACGATACCGTATGGGTAACATTAAACGAGGTGTATAGAAAGTTACCCTTTATCACTCCCGAAAATTATGAAAGTTACATTACGGATGGAGCAAGTTTAGAAAAATCAGATGGGGCAGATGGCCTTTATCTCGTAAAAATAAAAAGGGTAGTCCGGAGAAATCAAATCAGCCCTTATGAGTATGTAAAGCCTACTTTAAAACAAGTGATTTTAAACGGAAGAAAGTTAGAATTAATTAAAAAATTTGAAAAAGAAATCACAGATGATGCCATCAAAAATAAAGAATATGAAATTTATAAATAAAACGAGTGCAGCAGTCATCTTGTTGGTCATTACCGCTTTTGGAAACATGCAAGCTCAAGAAGTAGTCACAGATTCCGTAAAAAAGAATACTACTAATTTTACAGGCAGACAGAAAATCGACGGTGTCATTGCCACCGTGGGCGATTACATTATTCTCGACTCGGATATTGACAAAAATTTTATCGAATTAGAAGCCAGCGGAAACGATGTTTCAAAAGTTTCGAGATGCCAAATGCTCGGTAAGTTATTAGAAGACCGATTGTATGCACACCAAGCTTTACAAGACAGTATCATTGTTACCGACGCCGAAATTAATGCTTCTATGGAAGAAAAAATCGGAATTATGCTCGAGCAAAGTCGCGGTTCTATTGACGACGTCGTTAAATTTTATAAGAAAAATTCGGAAGAGGAGTTTAGACGTTATTTTTTCGAAATTCTAAAAATGAACGAATTGACCAAGCAAATGACCAATTCGATCATCGAAAAAGTAGAAATTACACCCGAGGAAGTGCGTCAATTTTACGTAAGCATTCCCAAAGAAGAGTTACCTGTGATTAATGATGAGGTAGAAATAGCGCAAATTGTAATTCAACCCGAAATCAGTAAAGCCGAAAAACAAAAGGTAATAGATAGACTCAATGAATTTAAGCGAGACATCATGGCAGGTTCAAGCTTTTACAGCAAAGCAGTTTTGTATTCGCAAGATCCCGGTTCAAAATCAAACGGAGGTTACATGAAAGTGAACCGAAAATCGCCGTTGGTAAAAGAGTTTAAAGAAGTAGCATTTAGTCTCGGCGAAGGTCAAATTTCCGATCCATTCGAAACAGAATACGGTTATCACATCATCTTAGTTGAAAAAATAAAAGGGCAAGATGTAGAGTTGCGTCATATTCTCATCGCACCAAAAGTGTCAGAAGAGGCATTGAAAGAAGCCAAAGATGAAGTAACCGCCATCAGAAAAAAGATTTTGAGCGGTGAAATATCATTTGCCGAGGCTGCACGAAGTTCATCTGATGAAAAAGAAACGCGAGCCAACGGAGGTACATTAATCAATCCAAAATCGCTCGATTCTAAATTTGACATGACAAAGCTCGACCCGATGTTGTTCGGGCAAGTTTCAAACCTGAAAACTGGCGAAGTTTCGCTTCCTTATTTAGAGGAAGATCGTGTAAAAGGTAAAGTATATAAACTCATGACCGTAACCAATCGCATCCCATCGCATGCGGTAGATTACTCTCAGGATTATCTGAAAATCAAAGAGTTTGCCTTGAGAGATAAGCAAGTAAAAGAAATTGCAAAGTGGACGTCTGCCAAGATTAAAGAGACCTTTATCAAAATTAATGGAGAATACCGCAATTGTGATTTCCTAAACAATTGGTTGAAACTATAAGCATCAGTTGACTTTTTTGTTTGGAAAGTTGCGCAAGCCTACAAAATAAGCGCTTAGCAAAAATGAAAGTAGATTGTAACGTTTTACAAATTTGAAAGCGATTTCTGTTGTAGTTGAAGCAACAGTGGTTTAGATTTTTTTTGAAGCAGAAGCACGAAGTCTTAAAGGGAAGTAATTAAATAGCGAATTTTAAAGAAGAAAAATATGTCGGATGTAATTGCCGTTGAAAATTTAGTAAAGAAAAGAGTTGCCTTAAAAACCGAAATTGCCAAAATAATTGTAGGTCAAGATGTAGTGGTCGACCAAATTTTGTTGAGTATTTTTTCAGGAGGTCACGCCCTTTTGGTTGGAGTTCCGGGCTTAGCCAAAACTTTGATGGTAAATACCTTGGCTCAGGCTTTAGGTTTAGATTTCAAACGCATCCAATTTACACCCGATTTAATGCCTTCGGATATTCTAGGAAGCGAAATTCTAGACGAGAATAGAACCTTTAAATTCATCAAAGGGCCTATTTTTTCGAATATTATTCTCGCCGACGAGATTAACCGAACGCCACCCAAAACACAAGCCGCTTTGTTAGAAGCCATGCAAGAACGTTCAGTAACTATTGCTGGACATAATTATAAATTAGCCTTGCCTTATTTCGTATTGGCTACCCAAAACCCGATTGAGCAAGAAGGTACTTATCCTTTGCCCGAAGCCCAGTTGGACCGTTTTATGTTTTCTATAAATTTAGATTACCCCTCTTTTGCTGAAGAAGTTCAGGTGGTAAAAAGTACGACTTCAAATGTAAAACAATCCATCAATCCGCTATTTACAGCCAATGAAATTATCGAATTTCAAGAGTTAATTCGCCGTATCCCAGTGGCTGATAATGTAATTGAATATGCCGTAACCTTGGTGTCAAAAACGCGTCCTGCAAATGATTTGGCAACTGATTATATCAAAAACTACATCGATTGGGGTGCCGGTCCTCGTGCTTCGCAAAATTTAATTTTGGCAGCCAAAGCCCATGCAGCTTTCAACGGAAAATTTTCGCCCGATAGCGAAGATGTAAAGGCCGTTGCAATCGGAATTTTACGTCATCGAGTGGTGAAGAACTACAAAGCGGATGCGGAAGGAATTTCGATAGAAACCATTATTGCTTCATTGTTTTAGGAAGGAAAACTTTTTTCAGAAAGTCAATCCAAAATAAGTAACGCCAAATGATTCAAGTGATTCGATAGCACATAACATGCGGTCGAATCTTTTTTTTTTGGATCCAGAAACAACAATATTGCGTTTGTATAGCGTGATGTGCCATTAATTTAGAAAGTTTCTTAATTAGCTTCGCAATCGTTGTAATTCCGAAATTGATAATTTTTGTATCTTATATTAACGATTATGTAATTTTTTGATGTAAAAATAAAAAATATTTAATAATAATTAGGTAATTGATGTTTTTCGATATAATAATCAAGTCAATTGCGTCTTTTTTTAAAAATAGTTCAATTTTGTTTTAAATTCCCTAAATTTGCAACAGTAAAAAACTAACACACTACATTATGGCTTTTGATATTGAAATGATTAAAAAAGTGTATGAAAACATGCCTTCACGTGTAGACAAAGCACGAGAGTTAGTAGGGCGTCCGCTTACATTAACTGAGAAAATTTTATACAATCATTTGTGGGAAGGAAATCCTACCAGCGTTTTTACGAGAGGTAAAGATTATGTTGATTTCGCACCCGACCGTGTAGCCTGCCAAGATGCCACGGCACAAATGGCTTTGCTGCAATTTATGCATGCCGGAAAAGCCAAAGTTGCAGTGCCTACTACCGTACATTGTGACCACTTGATTCAGGCTAAAGTAGATGCAAAAACAGATTTGGCAAGAGCTAAATCACAAAGTAATGAGGTTTTTGAATTTCTATCTTCGGTTTCCAATAAATACGGAATCGGTTTCTGGAAGCCAGGAGCGGGGATTATTCACCAAGTGGTTTTAGAAAATTATGCTTTCCCAGGCGGAATGATGATTGGTACCGACTCACACACCGTTAATGCAGGTGGTTTAGGAATGGTAGCTATTGGAGTAGGAGGTGCTGATGCTGTAGATGTGATGTCTGGAATGGCGTGGGAACTAAAATTCCCAAAACTAATTGGTGTAAAATTGACGGGTAAACTTTCAGGTTGGACAGCTCCAAAAGATGTAATCTTGAAAGTAGCTGGAATTCTGACTGTTAAAGGAGGAACTGGAGCAATTGTAGAATATTTTGGCGAAGGTGCTACAGCAATGTCTTGTACCGGAAAAGGCACCATCTGTAATATGGGTGCCGAAATTGGTGCTACTACCTCTACTTTTGGGTACGACGCTTCAATGAGTCGCTATTTACGTTCTACAAATCGAGCCGATGTGGCAGATGCTGCAGATAAAATTGCACCTTACTTAACAGGAGATCCTGAGGTGTATGCTAATCCAGAACAGTATTTTGACCAAGTAATTGAAATCAACCTTTCAGAATTAGAGCCGCATTTAAACGGACCTTTTACACCAGATTTGGCTACCCCAATTTCTAAAATGAAAGAAGAAGCGATTAAAAATAACTGGCCATTAAACATTCAAGTAGGTTTAATTGGTTCTTGTACCAACTCTTCTTACGAAGATATCGCTCGTTCAGCGTCTATTGCAAAGCAAGTTTCTGAGAAAAATCTAAAAATAAAATCTCAATTTACCATAACGCCCGGTTCAGAAGTCGTGCGATACACCATTGAAAGAGACGGGTTTATCGATACGTTTGACGAAATTGGTGCAACCGTTTTTGCCAATGCTTGCGGACCATGTATTGGTATGTGGGACAGAGAAGGTGCCGAAAAAGAGGAGCGAAACACTATCGTACACTCCTTTAACCGTAACTTCTCAAAAAGAGCCGATGGTAACCCCAATACCTTGGCTTTTGTGGGTTCACCTGAATTAGTAACGGCGCTTGCCATCGCAGGTGATTTAGGATTTAACCCAATTACAGATAAGTTAATCAACGAAGCGGGTCAAGAGGTAATGCTTGACGAACCCACCGGAGACGAGCTGCCACCAAACGGTTTTGATGCTGAAGATCCAGGATTTCAAGCACCAGCCGAGGATGGGTCATCCGTAAAAGTTGCTGTAGATCCAGCCTCTGAGCGTTTGCAATTGTTAGCGCCATTTGAAGCTTGGGATGGAAAAAACATTACCGGTGCCAAACTGTTAATCAAAGCCTTCGGAAAATGTACCACTGACCACATCTCTATGGCAGGTCCATGGTTGCGTTTCCGCGGACACTTGGATAACATTTCTAATAATATGTTGATTGGTGCTGTAAATGCATTCAACCAAAAAACCAATGCGGTTAAAAATCAATTAACAGGTGCTTATGATGCAGTGCCTGCTGTGGCACGAGCTTATAAAGCAGCAAATGTTCCTTCTATTGTAGTAGGTGACCATAATTATGGAGAAGGTTCTTCGCGTGAACATGCGGCAATGGAACCTCGTTTCTTGGGTGTTAAAGCCGTTTTAGTAAAGTCTTTTGCTCGAATCCATGAAACCAACCTTAAAAAGCAAGGTATGTTGGCACTGACATTTGCTAACGAAGCGGACTACGATAAAATTCAGGAAAATGACACCATTAATTTTGTAGATTTAACTGAATTTGCACCTGGAAAACCGCTCACGCTAGAATTCGTACATGAGGATGGAACAAAAGATGTAATTATGGCAAACCATACCTATAACGACGGGCAGATTGGCTGGTTTGTAGCCGGGTCTGCGTTAAACCTTATTGCAGCAGGAAAAGCCTAACGAGCAGGACACTATAATTTTTAAAAACTCCCGATTTTTTGGGAGTTTTTTTTTGATAAAAATGTTTTTGTTCAACAATCAGTTGTGGTCGCTAAATGATAAGTGTGAAAATAGCAAACACGAGTAATTTTGCAAACGCAAAACCCAATGCGAATGAGTAACGAAATACAATTATGTGCAAATGACCTACTAATGAAATATGCATCAAAAAAGAGCAGTTTTATTGTGAATCTTCATTGATTATGAGGTAAATTATACTTTTTATCCCTAAAATCTGACTTCTATCCCTAAAATTTTAAATTCATTTATTTTTCCATTTGTTTTGTTGCAAGAAAAGCAGGAAGCTGAAAATGCATATTAGAGTAAGCAAAACAATTTGAACTAACAAAATGAAACATTTTAAATTTACAATTGCCATGATGATGTTATTATTTGCAAGCTTATCATGGAGTCAGGTAACCGTTTATGAACATGACAATTTTACTGGAAAAAGTCACACTTACACAGAGGGTGAGCATCATTTAACACCCACTATTGGAGACAATATTTTAAGTTCAGTAAAAGTAACCAAGGGCTGGCAGGTAACTATTCAAGAGCATGGGCCAGCTAGAACTGATAGAGGTAGAAGTATTGTTTTAACTGCTGATGCTCCGGAACTTCTTTCAAAAAAATTCAATGACATAGGAAGTACCATTATCGTAGAACGAGTTATAACTGCAAACAATGCAACTTCTGAAAACATAGCTAAAGGTAAACCTTGCAAAGCATCTAGTATGAATTTTGGTGGTGTTGCCTCTAGAGCTGTTGATGGCAATACCAATGGTGTTTATTCAAACAACTCAACCACACATTCACAAGACGAAAAAGATCCTTGGTTAGAAATAGATTTAGGTGCTTTTTACGATGTGTCTAAAATTGTGATTTGGAACCGTACGGACGATTGTTGTTGGAACAGATTACAAGGTTTTTATGTGATGGCCTCTGAAACTTCAATTAGTGCTAATAGTACAAACCAATCTACTTTATTTACGAACGGACCATTGTCCTTTACCAGTGCTTCACAAGTAAATATGACTTTAAGCGGTAACAAAAAATGTCGTTTTATCAGAATTTTTATTCCAGGATCGATTAAAATTCTTTCTTTAGCTGAAGTGGAAGTATTTGGAAAATTATCAAGCTCTCAATCTAGTTCAGCTTCTTCTGCACCTGCTGCAACCTCTTTACCTGATAAATTTAAAGTTTTGGCTTTTTCTGTAAATGAAGGCAAAAAAGAACAAGACCAATATTGGTTTGCTATGAATGCCAACAGCAGTAGAGGGGTAATTTTAAGCACACCAAAGCTTGTACAAGGTTCAAAATGGTTAGAAATTCAACGTGTAGATGTGGGAAACAGCATCATTGCTTTTAAAGTTACTAATGCTGGAAACGACATGTATTTGGTGGCAAGAGACAATAAAGAAGTTCATATTGAAAAATCAACCAATGGTCAAGTGCCTGAGGCAGCAAAATTTAAAACGGTTTTACCATTAACTTCTGCCAAAGGAGCAAATGAAAACAACTATCGCTCTTTTGAATCTGTTAAATTTGCAGGTCATTATCTGCGTCATGCGGGCTATGTTTTATTTGTTAACACCAACAATAATACTGAGCTTTTTAAACAAGATGCTTCTTGGTTAATTCAAAAAATGTAATCTACTGATTCAATATATCACAACGTTTAAAAAGATATCGGGTTTGTTGATTAATAACACCCGATATTTTTATTTTATCACAAGATATTCGAAAAGTTTCTCAATTACTTTAAATTTTAATATCAATTCTCAAGTTTAAAAGTTGTGAAAATAGACTTATATGCTATTTTTGTTTCTACTAAAGAATTTCATCGGATTATGATTGCAAAAAATCTTTATTTATTCCTAGTTATGCTTTGCTGCTACATGGCTACAGGTCAAGATGTTGAAGTGGATAAAGAGATTCAAACGATGGAACGTCTCATTCAGTTTAATAAATTTACAGAGACACAAAAAAAGTTAGAAACGCTTTATACCCGATTAGATCGTTTTCCGGATTCAGAAAATAAAACAGCTTCTTTTTTAAAATTAAAATTTACAGAAGCTTTGTTGCTGGACAGACAGGATTTGACACCTTCCAGACCCTTAAAATTATTACTTGAAATTAAAAATAATCCTCAGGTCTATAATATGCCGGAGTTGTTGTATCGCACCTATTTGTTAATCGCTTTGTGTTATGAAAAATCAAATAATTTGGAATTAACTGCCAAATACTTAGCCAAAGCTAATTCCTTTTATAAAGAACATCGTTTGGAGCATTTATATAGCACTTATTGCATCAGAATAGGTTCTTATTTTAGGTATGTTAACCAAATAGATTCTACTTTACATTATGCCAAACTAGCTGAAAAATATGCTACAAAATATAAAAATGATACGGATATTTCAGATTCAAAAATATTATTGAGCATAGTTTCCAAAAGAAAGAAAAATTATGCGGATGCCCTCCAACATAGTTTTGAATTACTTAAATACAGAAAAAAGTTTAGCGATACCACTTCATTATTGGCTAGCTATAATAATATTGCTGGAAATTTTTTAAATTCAGGTGACGTTGATAATGCATTAAAATATAACGATTCCTCCCGAATTTATTTAAGTTCAAAATCAAATCCGAATTTTGATTATGTATATCATGAGATGCGTTACCAAATATTTGAGTCTTTAAAAAATACCGACTCGGCTTATTATCATTTTAAAAAATTTCATTTTAGTAAAAAGCTTTTTGAAAATGCCAAGCAAAAAGTTGAAACCAAAAAAATTGAAGAACTTTACCAAAATAAAGCAAAAGACGCAACCATACAAAATAAAACCCGTCAGCTTTTTTTTAGCATTTTATTAATCATAATTATCAGCACAGCCACAGTATTAATTATCAGACGAAACAAAAAAATCAATGCACAAAATAAAATCATCAACAAACAGTTGGATGAATTATCCAAAACCCTTCGTCAAAAACAAATGTTGTTGTCGGAATTGCAACATCGGGTAAAAAACAATTTGCAACATGTGATTAGCATTCTCGAAATTCAAAAAGAATCTGTTAATTTCAATAATATCGATGAGCTTATCCGAGGGTATCAAAACAGAATTCATTCTATTGCATTGGTGCACAAAAAATTGAATGTTACAGATGCTGTAAATGAGGTTGCTCTAGACCATTACATCAAAGAACTTGGTTTACTTGTAAAGGAGTCTTATGACGAACCCAAAAAAACGGTTACCATGAACATTTCCTGTGAATTAACCACCCTTTCAATCGAAAAAACACTGCCATTGGGTTTGATAGTTGTTGAGTTGGTTAGCAATAGTATGAAACATGCTTTTAAAAATCGAAATATAGGTGTGATTACGATGGAAGTTTCTAACAGTAGTGGTTTAAACAAATTTTATTATGCGGATAACGGAACGGGCTTCGATTTTAATCAAACCAGTGAAAAAGGATTAGGGCAAGAAATCATCAAAGGACTAATAGACCAACTTGATGCAAAGGTAGAAACCCAATTTAAAAACGGATTTGAACTAACCATGTATTTTAAATAAAATAAGGTATGCAAGATAAAAAAATTTTACTGGTGGAAGATGATTTTTTGAACAGAAGACTTACCAAAAAAGTGCTTGTAGAGAATGAATACATTGTTTTTGAAGCAAAAAATGCAAAAGAAGCTTTAGAAATTATCCAAAAAAACACCATAGACCTCGCTATACTCGACATTAATTTAGGAGAAAATGAGCAAGATGGCATTTCGTTTGCCAATCAAATTAGAGAAAAATACCCCATTCCGTTTATTTTTTTAACTGCCTACGAAAATTCCGAAGTGATTCATCAAGCGGTTGCAACTTCTCCATCATCTTATTTAACCAAACCTTTTAAAAAAGTAGAATTGGTTACTTCGGTTGAAATTGCCATCCGAAAAACCAATCAATTGCCAACACAAAAACCCACTATTACTGTAAAAGATCAAGATTATTTTGTTGAACTTGAATTGGATGCCATCAATTATATTGAATCAGAGGGAAATTATTTGCTTTTTTATACAAATGAAAAAACCTATAAACTACGTTCCACAATAAAGCAAATTCTTGAAATTTTGCCAGAAAATACATTTCTGCAAGTTCATCGTGCCTATATCATCAACAAAAATAAATTAGACAAGTTTAATGCAAAAAGTGTTGTGGTTAATGGTGTAAATATTCCTGCCACAAAAAATTATTTTGAGAGTTAGTTTGCTGCAAATGATTATAATTGTTATTTTTTCAAGTATTTGACTTCATAAAAATGCCATTTTTGTTCCTTTTTCTTCAAAAAATACATATTTCGCAATAAGTTTACATTTGTTAAGTCAAATTGTGGTCTAAAAGTTTTACGAAAACGTTTGAAATAAGTATTTTTGCATCAAATTTTTAAAAGCAACACTAACTATTTCACAAAAAAAGCATGGACAACAAGACAATCTACGAGAAAGAACTTTCTTTTCAAGCCGACAGAAGACGGGCAGGAGTGGAGTTTATCAAGATTATTAGTGATTTATGGTATGATAAATCTATCGAGTTGGTTTTTTTCAGAAACCAATTAATCGATCGAAATGTAAGCGACATTATTAATCTACATGAGTATGCTAACGCATTTGTAGGGAAACCAATCTCCGTGTTTGATTCTGTGGAAATCGCTAGAGCAATAGCCTCAATAGACTTGCCACCTTCTAAATTAGACATCGGAAAACTAGCCTATGAGTTTCATTTAGAGCATGATAACTATAATGATGCAAAATCATTAGTGATTGCAAAACTAAAAAATGCTAAAGAAAGTAAAGATATCCAACCCAAAAATGTGGTGCTGTACGGATTTGGCCGAATCGGTCGTCTTTTAGCACGTGAGCTGATGTCTAAAACTGGAAAAGGCAATCAATTGCGTTTGAGAGCTATCGTAACGCGAGACAAAAACGATGCAACTACATTGGAAAAAAGAGCTTCATTGTTGCGTCATGATTCTATTCATGGCGATTTTCAAGGTTCTGTACATGCCGATGTGGCTAACAATGCTTTGATTATCAATGGAACTACGGTACATATAATAACTGCAAATTCTCCAGAAGAAATCGACTATACTCAATACGGAATAGAAGATGCTTTGATTATCGATAATACAGGTGCTTTTACCGACGAAAAAGCCTTGTCTAGACATTTATCTTCCAAAGGAGCTGATAAAGTTTTATTGACCGCTCCCGGAAAAGGTGTGCCAAATATCGTACACGGGGTTAATCAAAATGATTACAATCCAGATGAGGTGTCAATATTTTCAGCGGCCTCTTGTACTACTAACGCAATCACGCCAATTTTAAAAGCAATAGAAGATACGTTAGGAGTGGTAAAAGGGCACCTCGAAACCATTCATGCCTATACCAACGACCAGAATTTAACGGATAACATGCACAAAAAATACCGTCGAGGTAGAGCTGCCGGATTAAACATGGTTATCACCGAAACAGGTGCCGGAAGTGCCGTTGCAAAAGCGCTGCCTACTTTAGCCGGAAAACTTACTTCAAATGCTATTCGTGTGCCAGTACCCAACGGGTCATTGGTAGTTTTAAATTTGGAAGTTGCCAAAAAAACAACCATAAAAAACATCAACGCTATCATGCGAAAGTATGCACTTGAGGGCGAGCTTGTTGAGCAAATTAAATATTCTGTAAATAATGAGTTGGTTTCTTCGGATATCATCGGAACTTCAGCTCCGTCAATTTACGACAGTAATGCAACAATTGTGTCAGAGGACGGGAAGAATATCGTGCTTTACATTTGGTATGATAACGAATACGGATACAGCCATCAGGTGATTCGTTTGGCAAAATATATCGCCAAAGTAAGACGGTATCATTACTACTAATCCGTTAATTTTTTAATTCAACCTTAAAAATCCGTTTCTTAATCGAAACGGATTTTTTTTTGGTTAATGAGAGACTATTTCCAGCCGAAAAAACGTCGTTTCTTGTGGCAAATGTTTGACTGATAGGATTTTGTTTTTCTAGAAAATAAAATCAGCAACGTTCATTTCTTTCTAATGCTGAAGCACAAAAAAAGCCGGTCCAATTAGACCAGCTCTTTTCAACCAAAACCTTTTTTCTACTAAATAATGATGCGTACCAACTGACCGTTGTTTGTTAAGATTTCGAGTTGTACGCCTTCAGTTTCACTCACGCCACTCATAATCTTGCTTACTTGCGTTACATCGGCTACTGGAATGTTATTGATTTTTAAAATCACACCGCCTGTAAGTTCTTCTTCAAACTGTGCAAGTCTCGGGTTATCGATGGCACTGATTTTTACACCCGATTTAATTCGGAATTTATTTTTCTCGGCTCCAGTTATATTCTCTAATTCCAAACCTTTGAATTTAGACTGTACTATATCGTTCTTAGAAAGAATTACGTCCGTAGTCATTGTTTTCTTTTCTCTGATAAAAGTAACTTTAACCTTGTCGTTAGGGCGTTTGCTGTTGATGTAGCCATTCAAATCAGCAAAAGTTTTCACTTCTCGCTCGTCAATTTTTATAATTACATCGCCTTTTTTCAAGCCTGCTTTCGCAGCTCCTGACTTTTCAGTAAGTCCACCGATGTAAAAGCCACTTGCAATTTCCAAACCTAATTCTTTAGAAATGTTGCCATTTAATTCTGAACCTTGAACGCCCAACATTCCTCGCTGAACCATTCCGTATTCTAAAATATCTTCAATGATTTTTCGAGTAATATTTGAAGGAACTGCAAAAGAATAGCCAACATACGATCCGGTTGTAGAAGAAATCATGGTATTGATTCCGATTAATTCGCCTCGGGTATTAACCAAAGCTCCACCGCTGTTTCCTGGATTTACTGCTGCATCGGTTTGAATAAAAGATTGTAATCCAGAAGTGTCAAGATTTCGAGCTTTCGCCGAAACAATTCCCGCTGTTACGGTAGAATTTAAATTATATGGATTTCCTACTGCCAAAACCCATTCGCCTACTTTTACTTGATCTGAATCTGCAAAGGTGGCATACGGTAGTTTTTCTTTAGCGTCAATTTTTATCAATGAGATATCCATTTTGTCATCTGTGCCAATCAATTTGGCTTTGTAGGTTTGGCCGTCATTCAACGTAATTTCAATGTTTTCAGCATCTTTGATTACATGATTATTAGTCACGATATAGCCATCCTCAGAAATAATCACGCCCGATCCTGTGCCGACTTGTTCCTGCTGTTGACCTCCTCTGAAGCCGTAATAAAATTCTAAAATCGGGTTTGAAATGGTTCGGTAAGAAACATTTTTTACGTGAACAACCGAATGTACTGCTTTGTCAGCTGCATCGACGAAATCAATATTTTCCGCACCCAAGCCTACTGTTTTTGAATAATTGGGGTTGGCAACACTCACTATATTTTTGGATGCTGAAAATGAAGTATTTTCATCAAAAATTAATTTGTAAGCGCCAAGTGTTACGGCTCCACTTAATAGCGCTACAGCGAAAAGACTACTAAATTTTTTCATTATCAATTAAATATTAAGTTATTTCTTGACAAAAATAGGAATATTCTCCATATTTTAAAATCCGTTTAACGCTCGATTAACAATGATTAACTTTTCATTAATATGCTTAACTTTGTCATTCTAAATTTCAACTATGCGGCTTCAATTTTATAAATACCAAGGCACCGGAAACGATTTTGTCATCATCGATAATAGAGCAGAATCGTTCCCAAAAAATATGCAACTTATTAAAAAATTGTGCGATAGACGTTTCGGTATTGGGGCAGACGGACTCATTTTACTCGAAAATGACGCTAATACTGATTTTAAAATGGTGTACTATAATTCGGACGGAAATGAAAGTTCGATGTGCGGCAATGGAGGTCGTTGTTTGGTAGCTTTTGCTAAAAAATTAAAAATTTTCGATAAAGAAACTACGTTTATAGCCACAGATGGTTTGCATTTTGCTTCAATCGATGCCAACGGAGTAGTAGCGCTTCAAATGAAAGACGTTCAGCAAGTAAACCAGCATACGGATTACGTTTTTTTAGATACAGGTTCGCCACATCATGTTCAAATGGTGCCTGATGTTAAACAATTGGATGTCAAAAACTTGGGAGCTCAAATTCGGTACAGTGATTTGTATGGAAAAGCAGGTTCAAATGTCAATTTTGTGCAACAATTGAATCAGGATACCTTTGCAGTTCGAACGTATGAGCGAGGTGTTGAAGACGAAACCTTGTCTTGCGGTACAGGCGTCACTGCCGTAGCTTTGGCAATGTTTGCTACACATACGACCCAAAAATCAGAAGTTAAATTAAATGTCGAAGGTGGTGCACTAACGGTTCGTTTTACCCATGACACCAATGGTTTTTCAAACGTATTTCTAATTGGCCCCGCGGTGTTGGTCTTTGAAGGAACCATACAACTGTAACGAAATGATTACATTAAAAGGACAAAATATATTTTTACGAGCCCTCGAGCCGGAAGACTTGGAGTTTATTTATACCATCGAAAATGACGAAAATATCTGGCACGTCAGTAATACCCAAACCCCGTATAGCAAGTTTTTAATCCGACAATATTTAGAAAATGCTCATCAAGATATTTACGAAGCCAAACAATTACGATTGGTCATTTGTAAAAATAATACCCAAGAAGCCATTGGCTTGATTGACCTATTCGATTTTGACCCCAGAAATAACCGTGCAGGTATTGGCATCGTAATTGTAGACGATAGTAATCGCGGTAAAGGTTTTGGCTCAGAAAGCCTAGAGCTGTTGATCAATTACAGTTTTACGCAGCTCCATTTACACCAATTGTATGCAAATATTGGCACCGAAAATGAAACTAGTTTCAACCTTTTTACTACTTTTGGATTCAAAATGTGTGGCGTCAAGAAAGAGTGGAATTTGGTTAACAATATCTATCAAGATGAAGCATTAGTACAATTGATTAATCCGTTTATTTAAAATTTTATACCTGTGAATTTCAAAAAAATCCTCGTTTATGTTTCTTTGATTGTGGTGGTGGCTTTGTCTGCTTACGGTTACATGATGTACAGAAATATTTTTTCGCCCAATACGCGTTTTTCAGAAAAAGAAATGTATGTCTATATTCCCACTGATGCTGATTACAATCAGGTTTTAGAAATCGTGAGTCCCTATGTTGAAGACCTTGAATTATTCAAGTCGACTGCAGAAAAAAAGTCGTATGCAACTAATGTAAAACCAGGACGATTTTTGTTTACAAAAAACATGAATAATAATGATATGGTGAACGCCTTACGGCAAAATATTCCGCTGAACTTAGCTTTCAATAACCAAGAACGCTTGGAGGATTTTGCAGGCCGAATTGGTTCTCAAATTGAAGCCGATAGCGCGAGTATCATGAAAAGTTTTACCGATGAAACGTTTTTGAAGGAACAAAACATGACAGCCGAAAACGTGTTAAGTCTTTGTATTCCAAATTCGTATGAGTTTTTTTGGAATACGTCTGCCGATAAATTTCGCGACCGAATGGCCAAAGAATACCGAAAGTTTTGGACTCCCGAACGAATTGAACAAGCAAAAGCTCAAAACCTCACGCCCCTAGAAGTTTCGGCTTTAGCGGCTATTGTGCATAAAGAAACCGTAAAAACAGACGAACGCCCACGTGTGGCAGGTGTTTACCTCAATCGGTTAAAACGAGGTATTAAATTAGAGGCCGATCCAACCGTTATTTTTTCTGTGAAAAAAAAGGCCAACGATTTTAAGCTGCAAATAAAACGTGTACTCTACAAAGATTTAGAAACCGACTCGCCTTACAATACTTATAAATATGCGGGTCTACCTCCAGGACCTATTGCCATGCCCGACGTTTCGGCATTAGAGGCCGTTTTACAACCAGAACAACACAACTATATTTTTTTCTGTGCCAGTGTTACCAATTTTGGCTACCACGAGTTTGCTGAAAATGCCGCTCAACACGAAGTCAACCGACAAAAATATGTGGCGTGGATAAGTAAACAAGGTATTAAACGCTAATGTTGAACTACCGTTTACGTCATATTAGCTTGTTATTTTTGGCCTTGGGGCAATGTGTTTTTGGACAAAGTAAAATAGACACATTCCTCACGCCTTCGGATACTTTGCATTTAAAGAGACAAAAAGCGGTAATAGCTACCGAAATCATTGGTGCCTCGGCAGCCTTGCTAGCGCTAAACCAGCTCTGGTACAAAGACTATCCTCAAAATGATTTTTCTTTAGTGAATGACAACGCCCATTGGCTGCAAATGGATAAAGCCGGACACGTTTTTTCTGCCTATCAAATGGGTAGGTTGGGTGCCGAAATGTGGCAGTGGAGCGGCAGTAGCAAAAAAAATCAGCGATTGTACGGTGCTACTTTGGGTTTTGCTTTTCTGTCTGTGGTAGAAGTAATGGATGGTTTTTCGGCAGAATGGGGTGCTTCGTATGGCGATGTTTTGGCCAATGCCAGCGGAACAGGGTTGTATATTGCGCAAGATTTATTGTGGAATGAACAGCGAATCGTACCCAAGTTTTCCTACCGCCAAACGGTTTATCCCACAGTTCGTCCTGAATTGTTAGGCTCGAGTTGGAACGAACAAATTGTAAAAGATTATAACGGGCAAACGTATTGGTTATCAGCTAATATTGCTTCTTTTATCCCGAATACTAAAATCCCGAAATGGCTCAATCTAGCCGTGGGTTATGGTGCCGAAGGAATGATTACCGCCGAAGATGTGCTGGTCAATACTGTTTTTCTGCCTGAATCGCGACGAGTACGGCAATTTTACCTCAGTTTAGACATTGATTTGACCCGAATTGAAACCCAAAACCATACTTTAAAGACTATTTTTTCAGTTTTTAATACGTTAAAAATTCCGGCACCAACCTTGGAAATCCGCGGTAGTGGCGTTGTGAGATGGCATGCATTCTATTTTTAGGATTTATTAACGTATTGATTATCAGTTTTCTATTTTTATTTGTATATTTGCAGGCTGAAATTTCTCAAAGTGACAGGATTTGAGAAGAAATTCAAGTTATGATTAAAAAATGGATATATTACTCAAGTATTGCACTCACAACTGCTTTTATAACGCTTAGTTTTAAGGCAAATTCATTAAAAAACACAACCGTTGCCGAGAAAGGAAAATCTTCTCATTATTTACTTCCTTCTCCCGAAGAGCTAAGCAACGATATCGATTACCTCGATTTTAATTTTCCACACACGGGTAAAACGTTTACAGGATTTAAGGAAGCCCTGGCTTTTAAAGAATCGCAAGGCCGCTACAATTTGATTAATTCTCTAGGGTATATGGGAAAATATCAGTTTGGACATTCGGCATTGAAAGCTATTGGCATCGATAACAGTGCCGATTTTTTAACTAATCCGCGATTGCAAGAGCGTGCCTTTAAAGTGCTTTTAGCTAAAAATAAGTGGGAGTTGAGAGAAGAAATTGAAAAGTATGACGGCACTGTTGTCAATGGTGTTTTGATTACCGAATCCGGAATTCTTGCCGCAGCTCACCTCGGTGGTGCAGGTTCAGTGAAAAAGTTTTTTAAAAGTAAGGGCAAACGGGCTATAAAAGATAATTACGGCACTTCGCTAAAAAGCTACATGAAAAGATTTGGAGGATATGATACTTCTTTTATCGAGGCAAATGGAAACGCTAAAATAAAGAAGTAAATTCCTATGATGTTTTTAAAAAGCGACGCTCTTGTAGTCGCTTTTTTTATCGATAATCTTTTCTCTATACATTACATTTTATGAACAATAAAAATACAAGGTCGGTTATGCAAATCAACTTTGGTTTTTTTCCAGTCAGAAACCCGCATCGTCTTAATGTATTCTGTAGGCAAAGTGATATCCGCCGCCACACAAATATGAGTAGTAGATTGCAAAGTTTGTAACAAATCTTCTAACATTTTATTATTCCGATAAGGCGTTTCGATAAACAATTGCGATTGATTTTTATCAAACGATACTTTTTCTAAACTTTTTAGCATCGCTTTTTTTTCGTCTTTATCGATGGGTAAGTAGCCGTTAAAAGCAAAACTTTGTCCGTTCATGCCAGACGCCATGACTGCCAGTAAAATAGAGGATGGACCAACCAGCGGTACAACTTGAATGCCGTTTTCGTGTGCCAACTTTACAATTGCAGCACCCGGATCGGCTACTCCAGGACATCCAGCATCCGACATTAATCCGATATTTTTGCCTTCCAAGCAGGGCTTAAGCATCGCAAAATGTGCTGATTTTTCAGTACGTTTGTTTAAAGCACTTAATTTTACATCGGCCTGAATTTTTTCAGGACAAATGCTTTTGATGAATTTTCGGGCGTCTTTTTCGTTCTCTACAATAAAGGTGTCCATGAGCTCGATAGCGCGTTGAACCGTTTGCGGAAGCACGTCCATCGGATTACAATCGCCTATTGTAGTGGGAATTAAAAAAAGTTTGCCTTTAGCTATTGTTTGCATTGCCTAAAAAATTTGATGTTTGTGTATAACCAGTGTGCTTTTTCACATTCAAGCCGTAAAGGTAATCAGATTCTAGATAACTTTTCGAATGGAACTACAAGCATAAAAAACCGAAGCTTTATTAACGTGAGTTCGATTTGTATACTATTGTTTTTCAATAGCTTTGAGTTTGTCGCGTGTTCTTTGTGTATTTTGTATAACCATTTTTTTAGCTCTCCTGACTTCCGCACTGGGACACCCAAATTAAAAATTAAACAATGATTTTAAATAGAATTGCTCATTAGTGAGTAAAATTGTTTGCTTAATTATTTCATCATTTAATGGGTTTTTAACTTCTATTTGA
>Ga0209278_1000191_pt1 | contig 66083 bp, 58 predicted proteins | sample JI81BgreenDNA_FD_187504 | JGI IMG/M metagenome (GOLD analysis project Ga0209278, IMG submission 187504) | Wastewater effluent complex algal communities from Wisconsin, to seasonally profile nutrient transformation and Carbon sequestration -... | ecosystem: Engineered > WWTP > Effluent > Algae... | reverse complement strand
AGAAGTCGATGCTGCCGTCGGGCTTGCGCGGCAGGTTCATCATGTCGAGCGTCGAAATACGGAACATCTGGCCGGCGCCTTCGGCGTCCGAGGTCGAGATGATCGGCGTGTTGACCCAGAAGAAGCCATCCTCGTGGAAGAAGCGGTGGATGGCCTGGGCGAGGCAGTGGCGGATGCGGGTGACCGCGCCAAACAGGTTGGTGCGCGGGCGCAGGTGGGCCACCTCGCGGAGGAACTCCAGCGAGTGCGGCTTGGGCTGGATCGGGTAGGTCTCCGGGTCGTCGACCCAGCCCAGTACCTCGACCTTCGTGGCCTGGATCTCGAAGCTCTGGCCCTGGCCCTGCGAGGGCACCAGCGTGCCGGTGGCGACCACCGAGCAGCCGGCCGTCAGCTTGGCCACTTCCGTGGCGTAGTTCGACAGCTCGCCCGTGCACACCAGCTGGATCGGCGCGAAGCAGGAGCCGTCCGACACGTTGACGAAGCTCAGGCCGGCCTTGGAATCACGGCGCGTGCGGACCCAGCCGCGGACGGTGACGGTGCTGCCCGGGGCGGGCTGGCCGGCGAGGGCCTGCTGGATGCTGATGACGCTCATTCGATGGGCCTGGAACGGGGACCCGCGAGGATACCGTGCAGGCCGCCTTCACGCAGCCTGCAGTGGCCGACGGCTGCCGCGGCGCTACACTTTGCGACGTTCCGCCCCTGGCCACCCGCCCGTCGCCCGCATGCCCGTTTCGCTCACCCCCGCCGCCGTCGATCGTGCCCGTCTCTACATCGCCCAGCAGCCGGACGGCGCCGGCCTTCGTTTCGGTGTCCGCAAGAATGGCTGTTCCGGCTTCGCCTACGTCGTTGACGTCGCGACGGCCGCTGGCGACGGTGACACCGTGGTCGAGGCCGGCGGAGTCTCGGTGTTCATCGATGCTTTCAGCCTTCCGCATGTGGACGGCACCGAGATCGACTTTGTGCGACGCGGACTGAACCAGGAGTTCGTGTTCCGCAACCCGCAGGCCACCGGCGAGTGTGGCTGCGGCGAGAGCTTCACCACGCGGGACGACCTGCCGGCCTGAGGGCCGGATGCGCTCGAACGCCAAAGAAAACGGCGCCCGAGGGCGCCGTTTCCATGTGGGATGCGCGACGCCGAAGCACCGCCGGACTCGCAACGATCAGCGGAAGGCGGAGATCGTCGCCCGGGTGTTGTTGAGGACGCGGGCGTTGTCGTTGCGATTCGTCGTGCCCATCACCTGGCCGCCGTAGGTGCGCAGCGGACTCGACCAGTAGTTGATGCGTGCGCAGCTCGGCGAGCAGTTGTAGGCCATGATCGTGCGCCACGCCTTGGTCGGCGACTGGTAGCCGTGGCCGTAGGCATACGGGGTGTTGGTCGGGTCGTTGGCGGGATCGTGGCGCGCCGACTGCAGGTGGCCGATCTCGTGGGCGAACGAGTAGTAGCCCGTGGTGCAGGTCCGGGACACGGAAGCGAAAGCCGTGCTGGCCGTGGCGCCGATGGCCGAGGCGAGACCGCAGGACGTGCTGTTGTTGAGGACGATCATCGCCACGTCGGCGGCGTTCTGGTTGCGCAGGCTGTGGATGTTGTCCATGTACCCATCCGTCGTGCCGCGGAAGCGCGACAGGTCGGTACTGAAGCTGCCGGATTCCCTATACGTCGTCGTGTACAGGCCGGCGAGTTGCAGCGTGATCTGGACACCGCTGTTGGTATAGCCCTGGTTGCTCTCGGTGATCGCGAGGTTGATCAGCCCGGTGAGGTCACCGCTGGCCGTCGCAGCGGCCTGGGTGGCCACCACCATGACGCGGATCACGGTGTTGGCCTTGGCCGCGGCCGTCGGGCCCGCGGCGGCTCCGAAGACCTCCTCATGCCTCGAACGCGCGGCCGGCTCGCCAGCCCAGTTCCAGCGCGGCGCGCGGAAACCGTAGGGCCGATCGGGGAGGCTCAGGCTGCCACCGGCATAGGTGTAGGGATGGTCGGGCGGCATGCGCGACTCGTTGACCTTCACCACGACCTGCGTGCCGTCGTGCAGCGGCAGGATCCGATACAACTGTCCCGCCACGCGGACGCTGCCCGTGACCTTGCTGCCATTCCGCACGAGGATGGCGCTGTTCATCGGGTCATCGGCGATCTCGGCGGCGCCGGACTTCAGCTCGGCGGTGTCGGTGACCAGCCCCTGCCAAACCTCGACGCCCCCGGCCGTCACGTGGCTCCGCAGACGCATGGCTTCCACCTGCAGGCCTCGACCGAGATCCAGCTGCAGGAGGGTGTCGTCGCCCAATTGGGCATTGCTGCGCTTGGCCAGGCCGGCGTCCAGCTGGATCGGTTGCACATCGGCCGTCGACGGGTCGCGCAGGATCGCTTGCCAGGCGGCATCGCGAGGATTGGGTGCCGCAGCCACGATGGACGAGACGGCAAGCGCCAAGGCGCCGGCGGCCCGGCACAGGTTCGGGTTCACGCTCATTTCTTGGTTTCCCCTGGAGTGGCGACGCCCCGATCCGACCCGGGTGGGGGGCAGCGCCTGATAGTGAGGAGTGGCCCCGGGCCGGCTCCCAGCCCAAGGGAATACGCCGCCTTCACGCCATCGTCAAACGAAGGTAACTCAATGAAATCAAAGACTTGCATGTAACACTGTAACACCCGCCTTGGGCTGGCATTCACGGAAGCGCTTGATCGGAAACGCTTTTGCCGGAATAATCGCGGGCTGCCCTCGGGCAGACCTTGCTCCACGGCAACCGCCGGGGGCTGACCGGCCGCAAGGCCGCCATCCGAAAGGAACATCCCATGCGTCACTACGAGATCGTCTTCATGGTCCATCCGGACCAGAGCGAGCAGGTGCCGGCGATGATCGAGCGCTACAAGGCGTCGATCGAAGCCGCCGGCGGTGCCATCCACCGTCTGGAAGATTGGGGCCGCCGCCAGCTGGCCTACCCGATCAACAACCTCGTCAAGGCCCACTACGCGATGCTCAACATCGAGTGCGGCCAGGCCACGCTCAACGAGCTGGTCGAGAGCTTCCGCTTCAACGACGCCGTCCTGCGCCACCTCGTCATCGCCCGCGATGAAGCGGTGACCGAGCAGTCGGCCATCCTGAAGAGCAAGGACGAGAAGAGCGAGCGCGGTGAACGCCGTCGCCGTGACGAAGACGGCGAAGGTGCCGCCGAAACCGACAACGACAGCGTGGAGACTGCCTGATGAAGCCCAAGACCCCCCGCGGCAAGGGCCGCAGCGACGGTGGCTCGAAGTTCTTCCGCCGCCGCAAGTTCTGCAAGTTCACCGCCGAGGACGTGGTGGAGATCGACTACAAGGATCTCAACACGCTCCGCCAGTACCTGACCGAGACGGGCAAGATCGTCCCGGCCCGCATCACCGGCACCAAGTCGAAGTACCAGCGCCAGCTCGCCGCCGCCGTCATGCGCGCGCGTTTCCTGGCCCTGCTGCCGTACAGCGACAGCCACCGCAATTGATCGTGTGCGCCGCCCGGTGCGGCGCCGCGTGATCCGTCCGAACGGACAGCACCCGCTGCGGGCCCCCGGGGCCCGCTAACGTGAAGGAATAGAAATGGAACTGATCCTCCTGCAGAAAGTCGTCAACCTCGGCGGCCTCGGCGACAAGGTCCGCGTCAAGCCGGGCTACGGCCGCAACTTCCTGATCCCGTACGGCAAGGCCGTGCCGGCGACGGAAGCCAACATCGCCGCGTTCGAAGCCAAGCGCGCCGAGTACGAAGCCAAGGCCAAGGCCCTGCTGTCGGGCGCCGAAGGCCGCAAGGCGCAGCTGGAAGGCGTGGAAGTGACGCTGGGCGCCAACGCCTCGCCGGAAGGCAAGCTGTACGGCTCGATCACCTCGCGCGACATCGCCGAGGCGCTGACGAAGGCTGGCCACGCCGTCGCCAAGTCGGAAGTGATCCTCGCCGGCCCGATCCGCGCCGTGGGCGAGTACGACGTGGTCGTGCACCTGCATGCCGACGTCGAAATCACCGTCAAGGTCGTGGTCAAGGCCGAAGCCGCCTGATCACCGCCATCCACGGTTGTTGAAGACGGGCGCCTCGCGGCGCCCGTTTTCTTTTCCGCCGTCGCAAAGCGTGAGACGCGCCGCGTCCACGATTCCCACCGCTTATCCACAGACTTGTCTGCAACGTGCAGGGTGCCATCGCGCCTACGCTGTGCGACCGCTGGGACGCATCAAGAAGAACCTCCGAAATGGCCGCACGACTTCCTCCTCGAGCCTCGATCGACCCACGCGTGGAGGCCCTGCGCGTGCCCCCGCACTCGATCGACGCCGAGCAGGCGGTGCTGGGTGGCCTCATGCTCGACCCGTACGCGCTGGAGAAGATCCTCGACCTGCTGTCGTACACGGACTTCTATCGCCGCGACCACCAGCTCATCTTCAAGGCGATCTCCGAGCTCTCGGAAAAGAGCAAGCCCTACGACGCCGTCACGCTCGGCGACTGGTTCGAGGCCCATGCGCTGGCCGACCAGGTCGGCGGCACCCCGTACCTGGTCGAACTGGCGCAGACGACGCCCTCGGCCGCGAACATCCGCGCCTACGCCGAGATCGTCCGCGACAAGTCGGTGCTGCGCAGCCTGATCGAAGTCGGCACGCAGATCGCCGAGGACGGCTTCGCCCCGGGCAATCGCGAAACGCCCGACCTGCTCGCGGAAGCCGAGCAACGGGTCTTCAAGATCGCCGACCAGAACCGCAGCGGTCGCAAGGACATGGTCTCGCTGAAGGAGGCCATGAAGGAGGCCTTCGAGATCCTGCAGGTGCGCTACGAGTCGCAAGGCACCGTCACCGGCCTGCCGACGGGCTTCACCGACTTCGACGAGATGACTGCCGGCCTGCAGCCCTCCGACCTGATCGTGCTCGCCGCGCGACCGGCGATGGGCAAGACCACGCTGGCACTCAACATGGCCGAGTACGCCGCGCTGAAGTCGAAGAAGGCGGTCGTGATCTTCTCGATGGAAATGTCGGCCAGCCAGCTGGCCTTCCGTCTGATCTCCTCGATCGGCCGCATCAACGCCGGCCGCTTGAAGACCGGCCAGCTCGAGGACGAGGACTGGTCGCGCGTCACCATGGCGATGAAGATGCTCTCGGAATCGAAGATCTTCATCGACGACGAGCCCGCGCTGTCGCCCGCCAAGCTGCTGTCCAAGGCCCGCCGCTTGAAGCGCGAGCACGACCTCGGCCTCGTGGTCGTCGACTACCTGCAGCTGATGCAGGTGCCGGGGAACAGCGAGAACCGCGCCACCGAGATCTCCGAGATCAGCCGCTCGCTGAAGGCGTTGGCCAAGGAGCTCAACCTGCCGGTGATCGCGCTCTCGCAGCTCAATCGCGGCCTCGAATCGCGCACCGACAAGCGGCCGGTGATGTCCGACCTCCGCGAGTCGGGCGCCATCGAGCAGGACGCCGACATCATCCTGTTCATCTATCGCGACGATTACTACAACAAGGACAGCAACGACAAAGGCCTGGCCGAGGTGCTGATCTCCAAGCACCGTAACGGCGCCACCGGCACCGTCAAGCTGAAGTTCTTCGGCGAGTACACGCGCTTCGACAACCTGGCGCGGGATTCGGTCGGCAGCTTCGAATAAGTCGGAACGGCCGCTCAGCCCCCGACGTACTCGCGAGGGATGCGCTCGTTCAAGCCCGTCAGGATTTCGTAGGGAATAGTGCCGGCGCGCTCGGCCACCGCCTCCACGGGCAGCGCTTCCTCGCCCTGCGCCCCGATCAACACCACCTCGTCGTCGTTGTAGGCCGTGCCGTCCGGCCCGAGATCGACCATGAACTGGTCCATGCAGACGCGACCGATGATCGGCTTGCGGAGGCCCCGCACCAGCACCTCGCCTTTCGAGGACAACGCGCGCGGCCAGCCGTCGCCGTAGCCAATCGGAATCGTGATCACCCGGGTATCGGTGCCGGCCGTCCACGTGGCGCCGTAGCTCACCGTGGCCCCGGCCCGGACCACCTTGAAGTAGACGACGCGCGAGGTCAGGGACAGCACGGGCCTCAGGCCGACGCAATCGCGCGAGGCCGGGTCGGGCAGGGCGCCGTAGAGCGCGATCCCCGGGCGCACCATGTCCAGCCACGTTTCGGGGAAGTGCAGCACGCCGCCGGAATTCGCGAGGTGCCGGAGGGGCATCGGAACCCCCGCCAGGGCGCAAGCCCGCTCGACGTGGGCACAGGCTTCAGCGAAGCGCGCGATCTGCTGGCCGGTCATGGGATGCGCCGGGTCGTCGGCACAGGCGAGGTGGGAGTAGACGCCTTTGACCGCACAGCCACTTGAGGCGAAGGCCGCGTCGATCAGGCCCTGACAGGAATAGCTGTGGACACCCACGCGCTCCATGCCGGTGTCGATCTTCAGGTGCACGACGGCCCGGCGGCCGACGGACGCCGCGGCGGCCTCGGCGAGCCGCAGCTTGTCGATGGACGAGACCGTGATCTCGAGGTCGTGGGTGATGAAGTCATGCAGCTGCTTGCCATAGACACCGCCCATGACAAGGATCGGGGTCCGCACGCCGGCGCGACGCAGCGCCACGCCTTCCTCGACGAAGGCGACACCGAGCTGGTCGACGCCCTGCGCCTCGAGATGCCGCGCGACGGGCACCAGCCCGTGGCCGTAGGCATTCGCCTTGACGATGCCCATGACCGCTCGCCCCGTGTGGCGGCGGATGGCCTTGAGGTTGTGCGCGAGGGCGTCGAGATCGACGCGGATGCGGGTCGGGCGCTGGCTGGCAAGGTCGCTCATGGCGCGATTGTAGGGGGCCGGCATGGCGCGCTGCGGGCAGGAAAAGGCCGCCGGCCACGTGCCCTGCACGCCGACAGCCTCATTCTCCCCGGATGCCGAACGCCCCCCGCCACCTTGTCGTCGTCCTGGGCGACCAGCTGAACCTCGACGCCGCGGCCTTTGATGGCTTCGACCCGGCGCGCGACGCCGTGTGGATGGCGGAGGTGGCGCACGAAGCCACGCAGGTGTGGTCGACGAAGCCGCGTATCGCGGTGTTCCTTGCCGCCATGCGGCACTTCCGCGACGCCCTCCGGGCCCGCGGCGTTACCGTCCACTACCGCGAATTGGAGGCGCACGACGCGCCCAGCCTCGAGGCGGCCTTGGCTGAAGACCTCGCCCGGTTGCGCCCCGAGGCCGTGATCGCCGTGACGCCGGGTGAATGGCGCTTGGCGCAGTCGCTGCCGGCCGTGTGCCGCGAAGCGGGCGTGCGCTGGATCGAACGCGACGACGCGCACTTCCTCGCCAGCCGCGAAGCCTTCGCGCGATGGGCGAAGGGCCGCAAGGAGTACCGCATGGAGTACTTCTACCGGGAAATGCGCCGCGAGCACGCCGTGCTGATGGACGGCGACCAACCCGTCGGCGGTCAGTGGAACTTCGACCACGACAACCGCGAGGCCTTCGATGCGCGCGGTCCCGGCTTCCTGCCGGCGCCGATCCGTTTCGAACCCGATGCGACCACCCGCGAAGTGATCGATCTCGTCGAACGCCGCTTCGCCGCGCATCCGGGACGCCTTGGGTCATTCGACTGGCCGGTGACCCCTGAGGACGCTGAAGCCGCCTTGCAGGACTTCATGGCCCACCGCTTGCCGCTGTTTGGCCGCTACCAGGATGCGATGTGGACCGGTGAGCCGTGGCTGTACCACTCGCGGATCAGCGCCGCGCTGAACCTCAAGCTGCTCGATCCGCGCCGCGTCATCGCCGCCGCGGTTGCAGCGTGGGAGGCAGGGGACGCGCCTTTGGCCGCGGTCGAGGGCTTCGTGCGGCAGGTGCTGGGCTGGCGCGAGTTCATCCGCGGCATGTACTGGCTGCGCATGCCGGCCTTCCTCGAGGACAACGCGCTCGACGCGCAGGAGCCGCTGCCGGCCCTGTACTGGACCGGCGATACCGAGATGCGCTGCATGGCCGAGGCGGTCGGCCAGACCCTCGAACACGGCTACGCCCACCACATCCACCGGCTGATGGTGACGGGCCTTTTCGCGCAGCTGGTCGGCGTGGCGCCGCGGCGTGTGCACGAGTGGTACCTCGCCGTCTACGTCGACGCGGTCGAATGGGTCGAGCTGCCGAACGTGCTGGGCATGAGCCAGTACGCCGACGGCGGGAAGATGACCAGCAAGCCTTACGTGGCCAGCGGCAAGTACATCGAGCGCATGTCCAACTACTGTGCGCATTGCCCGTTCGATCCCGCCAAGGCGACGGGTCCGAAGGCCTGCCCGTTCACCACGCTGTACTGGGACTTCCTCGACCGCCATCGCGACCGCTTCGAGCGCCATCCGCGCACGGCCCTGCAGTGGAAGAACCTCGCCCGCAAGTCCGATGATGAATTGGCCGCCATTCGCGAGGCCGCCGCCGCGCTGAGAGCGCGACTGCGCGCCGCCCCGAATCCTGAAACCGCATCCCAGATGGGCCGCGTGCCCGAGGAGACGACATGAATCGCACCTGCCTCATCACTGGCGGTTCCGGCGGCATTGCCCGCGCGTTGGCCGCGACGCTGCGCACACAAGGCTGGCGCGTGGCCCGCGCCGGTCGCGCACTGGACAAACTCGGGCCCGACGACAGCGACGCACTGATCGAGACCGACGTCGCGACGGAAGCCGGAGCGATCAAGGCCGTGACCGAAGCGACCGCCGTCTTCGGCACGGTGCCGGGTGCCGTGGTGAATGCGGCCGGCGCCATCCTGCTGGCCGGCATCACCCGCACCAGCGAAGCGCAGTACCGCGACTGCCTCGCCGCCAACCTCGACACCGCCTTCTTCACCGCCAAGGCCTACGTGGCGGCGCTGCAGCAGGCGCAGAAGGACGGTGGAAGCGGGGCAGGGCGGTTGCTGATGTTCTCGTCGGTCGCGGCCGGCATCGGCGTCGGCAACCACGCCGCCATCGCCATGGCCAAGGGTGCGATCGAGGCGCTGGTCCGCTCGCTGGCCGCGGACCACTCGGCCATGGGCCTGCGCGTCAACGCCATCGCGCCGGGCCTCATGGCCACGCCGCTGACCGCCAAACTCGTGGCGAACGAGGCCTCGAAGAAGGCGATCAGCGCGCAGTACCCGCTGGGCCGCCACGGCGAAGCCGAGGACGCCGCGGGCCTCGCGGCCTTCCTGCTCGGCCCGGGCGGCGACTGGATCAACGGCCAGGTCATCGCGCTCGATGGAGGCTTCACCGCAGTGCGGCCGATGGTGAAGGTGGCCGGATGAGCCGCGCCCTCGTCTGGTTCCGCCGCGACCTGCGGCTGGACGACCACCCGGCGCTGCAGGCCGCGATCCAGGCCGGGCACGCGCCCGTGCCGGTCTACATCCACGCGCCGGAAGAGGAGGCGCCCTGGGCGCCCGGTGCCGCCTCGCACGCGTGGCTGGACCGCTCGCTGCGCGCGCTGCAGGCCTCGCTGCGGGCGCTCGGCAGCGACCTGATCATCCGCCGTGGCCCCAGCACCGAGGCCTTGCTCGCCCTCGCGCAGGAGGCCGGCGCGGACGCCGTGTACTGGCATCGCCTCTACGAGCCCGCCAGCATCGCCCGCGACACCGCGACGAAGGCCGCCCTGAAGGCGAAGGGCCTCCACGCCGAAAGCCTCAACGGCGCGCTGCTGGTGGAGCCTTGGGAGGTGAAGACCGGCGGCGGCGAGCCCTACCGGGTGTTCACCCCGTTCTGGAAGAACGCAAGGCAGCGATTGGACGACTTGGCGCCGATCGCCGCGCCCGCGTCGCTGCCCGCCGTGCCGTCGCTTGCTTCGCTCGACATCGACGCCTTGGCCTTGCGACCGCATCCGCGCGAGCGGAACTGGGACCTCGGCTTCTGGACGCACTGGACGCCCGGCGAGTCCGGCGCCGGCGAACTCCTCGAGACCTTCCTCGACGGCGCGGTGCACGGCTACAAGGAGCAGCGCAACTTCCCCGATCGCACGGGCACCTCGAAGCTCTCGCCGCACCTGCACTTCGGCGAGGTGTCGCCAAGGCGCATCGTGCAGGCCGTCCGTGATGCGCGGCTGCCGGCGAAAATCCAGCCCGACATCGACCACTACCTCTCGGAACTGGGCTGGCGAGAGTTCAGCCACCACCTGCTGTTCCACTTCCCGCACACCAGCGACGACAACATGAACCCGCGTTTCGCGGAGTTCCGCTGGGCCGAGGTGGACGAGGACCGCCTCGCGGCCTGGCAGCGCGGCCGCACCGGCGTACCGATCGTCGACGCCGGCATGCGCGAGCTCTATGCCACCGGCTGGATGCACAACCGCGTGCGCATGGTGGTGGCGAGCTTCCTCACCAAGAACCTGCGCTACCACTGGATCCACGGCGCCCGCTGGTTCTGGGACACGCTGGTGGACGCCAGCCTGCCGAACAACACCCAGGGCTGGCAGTGGACGGCCGGCACCGGGGCCGACGCCGCCCCGTACTTCCGCATCTTCAGCCCGGCATCGCAGGCCGAGAAGTTCGACCCGAAGGGCGCCTACATCCAGCGTTGGGTGCCGGAACTCGCGTCGATGCCGACGGCAACGCTGGCCGAGCCTTGGACCCACGGCGAACTGCTGGCGCGGCTCGCGCCCGGCTACCCTCGCCGGCCCATCGTCGATCCGAAGGCCAGCCGCGCCGAAGCCTTGGCGGCTTACTCCGGTCCGAAGTCCTTGCCGCCCGAGTGAAAGACGCGGCATCCTGCGGTGAACAGGGGAGGGGATGATGGCGACGCGGAAATCCACGCGGGACGGCGCATCGGGCACGAAGCCGAAGGCGAGGGCCACGCTGCAGCGCAGCAGCCCACAGGACGCGACCGGCGAAGCACCGCCACCACGCCGCCGCAAGCGAGAGCCGATGTCGCGGGTCGATACCGCGTGGCTGCGGATGGAGCGCAGTACGAACCTGATGATGATCACCTCGGTGATGATGTTCGAGTCGCCGCTGGCGCTCGACCGCCTGAAGAAGACCATCAAGGATCGTTTCCTCGCCTACCCGCGGTTCCGCCAGAAAGTGGTCGAGACGGCGATGGGGCCGCACTGGGAGAACGACCCCGACTTCGACATCGACTGGCACGTGCGCCTGTCGGCGCTCCCGGGGCGTGGTGGCAAGCGCGAACTCGAACGGTTCGTGAGCCACATGGCCTCGACGCCGCTCGACCAGACCAAGCCGCTCTGGCAATTCCACCTGGTGGAGCGCTACGGCGGCGGCTCGGCGGTGGTGTGCCGCATCCATCATTGCTACGCCGATGGCATCGCCTTGGTGCAGGTGCTGCTCTCGATGACCGATGTCGAGGCACAGCCGCAGAAGTCCGAACCCCTCACCAAGCGCTGGCTCAAGAAGGAAGAACACGCCAAGGTCGCCCAGCGCGTCGGCGCGATCGGCCGCTACGTGCAGATGGGCGAGAAGGTGCTCGAGAAAGGCATGGACTTCGCCCGCGACCCCTCGCTGGCCGGCGTGCTGGCCAACGAGGGCATGGAACTCGCCAAGGAGCTCGCTTACGCGCTCGCCCTCGAGGACGACCCGTCCACGGTGTTGAAGATGCCCTTGGGCGTCAGCAAGCGCTGTGCCTGGGCGGAGCCGCTCACGCTCGGCGACGTGAAGGCCGTAGGCCGGGCCTTCCAGTGCACCGTCAACGACGTGCTGCTCGCGTCGGTGGCCGGCGCGCTGCGAAGCTACCTGATCGAACGCGGCGAAGTGCTCGACGGCCGCAACATCCGCGTGACCGTGCCGGTGAACCTGCGGCCGCTGGAGCACGCCAAGCAGCTCGGCAACCACTTCGGCCTGGTCTTCCTCGAACTGCCCGTTGGCGAACCGAACCCCGTGGCCCGACTGCAGAAGGTCGCGGCGAACATGCGCCAGCTGCGCAAGTCCCGGCAGGCGATCATGGCCTTCGGGCTGCTCGCCGCACTCGGGATGGCGCCCGTGCCGCTGCAGCGCGTGGCGCTGGAGCTGTTCTCGCGCAAGGCCACGGCCGTGGCCACCAACGTGCCCGGCCCCCAGAGCCCGCTGTACCTCGCCGGCAGCAAGATCAAGGACATGATGTTCTGGGTGCCGCAGACCGGCGGCATCGGCATCGGCGTGTCCATCCTGAGCTACAACGGACGCGTGCATTTCGGCCTGATCGCGGACGCGAAGCTGATGCCCGATCCGGATTCCGTGATCCGCCGCTTCGAGCCGGAGTTCGAGAAGCTGGTCTACCTCGCGCTGATGGCGGGCTGGGAGCACGATTTCGGCCCGGAAGACGCCGAGGCCTTGATGCCCTTCGCCGACGAGCCCGCCTGAGATGGCCACCTTCTGCCCGATCCCCGGCCAGGGCCTGCAGGTGCCGCCCGAGCAGGTGCCGGTGCCCGCCGCGGACCTCACACGCGACGACGACGTGGGTGTGGCGGTATTGGCCGGAGGGTGCTTCTGGTGCACCGAAGCCGTGTTCGCTGGCCTCGACGGCGTGCTCAACGTGATGCCCGGCTACATGGGCGGCGATGCGAGCACGGCGAACTACGACGCGGTGTGCAGCGGCCGCAGCGGCCATGCCGAAGCCATCCGCATCAGCTACAACCCGGCGAAGCTCAGCTTCGGCGCCTTGCTGCGGGTGTTCTTCACCGTGGCGCACGACCCCACCCAGAAGAACCGCCAGGGTCACGACGTCGGAACGCAGTACCGGTCGACGATCTTCCCGCTCGATCAGCGCCAGCATAAGGTGGCGTCGGCCTACATCGCGCAGCTCGACGCCGCCGGCGTGTTCGCTGCGCCCATCGCGACCACGCTGGAACCGCAGGGCGCGTTCTATCCGGCGGAGGCGTACCATCACCGGTATGCCGAGCGGAACCCCGGCCAGCCCTACGTGGCGGCCGTCGCCCTGCCCAAGCTCGACAAGCTCCACGCACATTTCGGGACATGGACCCGGCGAAAGCCGGATTGATCGCCTCACCTGGAGAATTTCAGGATGACGCTCCAGAACCATCGCTCCCCTCGAACCTTGATCGAGGCCGGGCAGGACCCGGTCGCGGCCTCGAACATCCTCGGCGCGGCCCACGTCGCCATCGTCGTCCAGGGCCCGGACGGACAGATTGTCCATTGCAATCCCGATGCGGAACGCGTGCTCGGCTTGAGCCGCGAGCAGATGCTCGGTCGCGACTCGCTCGATCCGCGCTGGGGGGCCATCACGGCCGACGGCGGACCGCTCCCTGGCGACCATCACCCCGGCCCGGTCGCCCTGCGCACCGGCGAGGCGCAGCTCGGCGTGACCATGGGCATCCGGCTGCCCAACGGCAAGCGGCGCTGGTTGCTGGTGGACTCGGATGTGTTCGAGGCGCCCGGTCTCGGCACCTGCGCGGTGTCCTGCTTCATGGACATCACCGAGCGACGCCGGCTGGAAGCGTGGCAGGCCCTCACCCTGACCCTCCTCGACGAGATGGGGCGCCGCGCGCCGCTGGATGGCCTGCTGCTTCGGCTCGTCGGCTTCGTGGAGGCACAACTCGCCGGCGCCCGATGCTCGATCCAGCTCCTGTCGGACGATCGGCGGCGGATGCAGACCAGCCTCTCGCCCTCGCTGCCCAGCGATTACCTCGCTGCACTCGAAGGGCTCGAAATCTCCCCGACCGCCGGTTCCTGCGGCGCGGCGGCGTCGCTGGGCACGACGGTGATCGTCCCGGACGTCCTCAATCACCCCAATTGGGCGCCCTTCCTTTTCCTCGCGGAGGCGCATGGTTTCCGCGCCTGCTGGTCCGAGCCGGTCTTCGACGACTCGGGGCGCCCCATGGGGACCTTCGCCGTCTACTACGACGAGGTGCGCGAGCCCGAACCGGACGACCTCGTCCTGCTGCGGCAATCGGCCAGCCTGGCCGCGCTGGTGATCCAGCGCGCCACGGCGCACGAAGACCTGATGCTCGCCGCCGCCCTGTTCGAGCAGGGCACGGAGTCGGTGGTCGTCACCGATGCCGAGCACCGCATCGTGCGGGTCAATCGTTCCTTCGAACGACTGACCGGCTTCGCGCCCGAGGAAGTGATCGGCCGCCGGCCCGTCGATCTGCACGCAGCGTCGCCGCTCGCCACGCAGGGTCGCAACATCGAGGAGGATGCGGAATCGGAAGGGCATTGGCAGGGCGAACTCCTGCTCCGGCGCAAGGACGGCGAGGTCGTGCCGGTCTGGCTGTCGGTGGTCGCGCTCCGTGGCCCCAACGGTCGCATCAGCCACTACCTCCGCACCGCCATCGACCTGCGTGAAACCAAGGCCCAGGCCGAACGCATCCGTCAATTGGCCTTCTACGACCCGCTCACCCAGCTGCCGAACCGCGCGCTGGTCACCGACCGTCTGCGCCAGGCGCTCGTCAGTGCGGAGCGGCGTCGCCAGCCGCTCGCCGTGCTGTTCGTCGACCTCAACCGGTTCAAGGAGGTGAACGACACGCTCGGCCACGACGTTGGCGACGACGTGCTCGCGGCCGTGGCCCAGCGATTCGCCGCGGTGGTGCGTCGGGATGACTCGCTGGGCCGGCTGGGTGGTGACGAATTCATCGTCATCGCCGATGGCGCCGGCGAGCCGGAGGCGGCGCTCTGCGCGGAACGGCTGATGGAATCCCTCGCCGAACCCATCGTCGTGCAGGACCAGCCCTTCGCGCTCGGCGCCAGCGTGGGCATCGCGCTTTACCCAAGCGACGGCGAGTGCCCGGAGGAGTTGATGAAGCACGCCGACATCGCCATGTACCGCGCCAAGGGCGCCGGCGGCGGCTATCGGCTCTACCAGCCGGAAATGAGCAGCGGACTCGGCGAACGCGTGGCTTTGGCGCGCGACCTGCGCTACGCCCTGATGCGTGGCGATGCCCTCAACCTGCACTTCCAGCCGCAGTTCGATCTCGCCACCGGCACGCTGAGCGGTGCCGAAGCGCTGATCCGTTGGACCCATCCCACGCTGGGCCCCATCTCGCCCGCGACCTTCATCCCGCTGGCCGAGGAGCGGTCGATGATGCTCGAGGTCGGCGATTGGGTGCTCCGCGCCGCCTGCCGGCAGCTGGCCGCGTGGAAATCGGAGGGCAGGGCGCTGCCCGGCCGCTTGGCCATCAACGTGTCGGCCCAGCAGCTCGATGCCCCGGATGCCGCCGTGCGTGCGCGCCGCATCCTCGAGGCCCACGGCATCGCGACCGACGAGATCGAGATGGAGCTCACCGAGAGCGCGCTGATGCGCAACATCGACCATGCGCTGGCCGTCATGCGCGATTTGCGCGCCGCGGGCATCGCGATGTCGATCGACGATTTCGGCACCGGTTACTCGTCGTTGGCCTACCTCAAGCGCTTTCCCGTGGAACGCCTGAAGATCGACATGAGCTTCGTGCGCGACATGCTCACCGATCCGAACGACTACGCCATCGTCGGGAGCATCGTCGGCATGGCCCGCCCGCTGCGACTCGCCACCGTCGCGGAGGGTGTCGAGCATCCGGGCCAAGCGGAGGCGCTGCGCGAGCTCGGCTGCACGCATGCCCAGGGCTACCTGTTCGGTCGTCCCGTGTCGGCGGCAGAATTCGCCGAGCGGTGGCTCCCGCCGCCTTCCGAGGACCTGCATTGATGAAACTCTTCCACAGCCCCGCCAGTTGCTCGCTGTCGCCCGCCATCGCCCTTTTCGAAGCCGGCCTCCCGGTCGAGCTCGTCAAAGTGGACCTCCGCAACAAGACCACCGAGCACGGCGCCGACTACCGCGCCATCAACCCGCTGGGCTACGTGCCCGCCCTGCAGCTCGACGACGGCGAGATCCTCGTCGAGGGGCCGGCGATCGTTCAGTACATCGCCGATCTCGCGCCGGGCAGTGGCCTCGCTCCGGCCAACGGCACCCGTGAGCGCTATCGCCTGCAGTCGGCGCTCGCCTTCATCAACAGCGAACTGCACAAGGGCATCGGCGTGCTGTTCGCGCCCGGGCTCTCCGACGAGGAGAAGGCCGGCATGACCAAGCGCATCCGCTTCCGCCTCGACCAGCACGAAGCACAGTGGGGCGAGCGCACGTGGTTCCTCGGCACGGGATTCACGGTGGCGGATGCCTACCAATTCGTCGTGCTGAACTGGCTGCAGTTCGTGGGCATGGACCTCGCCGATTGGCCGAAGCTGGCGGCCCATAGTGCTCGGGTCCGGGCCCGTCCGGCCGTGCAGGCGGCGATGAAGGCAGTGGGCCTCGGCTGAGGATTTCCCGGCTTGTCCCCAAGACCTGTGGATAGCTGTCTGGACAGCTTTGGGAATGCCGCCGGATCCGCCGTCGTGGCAAGGGTGTCAAGGACTCTGCTGGTTTTTTGACCAGCACAGGAACAGCGTTCCGGGCTTTTCCACACGCCTTGTGGATAAGGGTCTGGACAGGCTCTGGAGCAGCATCGGCGCGGCCTTGCGGCATGGGCGTGTCAAGGCGGTTTGCTCAAGGTTTGACCAGCCGGCGAGCGCAATTTGACCACCATGGGGCGAAGCACGTATTCTTCGCGTCCCGATTTACGGGCGGTTAGCTCAGCGGTAGAGCACTGCTTTCACACGGCAGGGGTCACAGGTTCGAAACCTGTACCGCCCACCAGAACAAGGCGCCCCCGGGCGCCTTTTCTTTTGCCCCACGTCCTGGCATCGACCGAAAGCTGGAGCAGAGCAGGGTGGTCCCGAGCGAGTTCGCCGTCCGATTCTTCGATCTCGACGCCGTCCTTGTCGACGAGGCGCTGCTGTCGGCCGAGGAACGCGAACGCGTCACCCGCAAAGCCACGCCCGTCCTGCGGCAGCGGCAGGCGGCCTCGTTCCAATGCCTGCGCCTCACCCTCGGCGAGGCGCTTGGCGCCGCACCGTCGTCGCTGCGCATCCGCATCGAGGCCAACGGCAAGCCGGTATTGGCCGGGGGCGGGCTGCATTTCAACGTGAGCCACAGCGGCGGCATCGGCATGCTTGCCTGGGGGCCACGCGAGCTCGGCGCCGATGTCGAAGCCCTGATCGCCCGCCCGACGGACAGCCTCGCGGAAGAGATCCTCGCGCCTTCTGAACTCGCCGCTTGGCGGGACTTGGCGGCCGCGTCGCGCCAAGCCGCTTTGACGCGGTTCTGGGCGCGGAAGGAAGCGACGCTGAAGGCCATCGGCACCGGCCTGCGGATCGCCCCGCGCACGATTGTCGTGGGCAATGTGTGGAACACGCCCGACACGCCGACGGCGCCCATGAGCCAGCAGTGGATCGTCGAGCACGACGGGCGGCGCTGGCTGGGGTTCGAAGGCTTCGAAGGCGTTCCTGACGGCTATCGCGCCGCCGTGTGCATCGAGGCGGACGGTGGCTGATTCGGAACGCTGGTTCGTCTATGTGCTCCGATGTCGCGGGGATCGCCTCTACTGCGGGATCACCAAGGATGTCGACGCCCGCTTCGCTGAACACCGGGCAGGGAAGGGCGCCAAGTTCACGCGCGCCTTTCCCCCGGAGTCGGTCGTCGCCACGCTAGCGATGGTCGGCAAGCCGCAGGCCTTGCGCGAAGAGCGGGCCTTCAAGGCCTTGGGCCGTGCCAGGAAGCTGCACAGGCTTGCGGAATGGGCGCAGCCTGCAAACGCCGGTCAATCCGCGATGCACCGCACGCCCAGCCCCGTCGCCGCCAAGCACGATTAGGCCATGCTCCCGCCAGTCTTCGGGCCCTCACTCGGGCCCACGCTGCCCATCGCCGCTTTCCGCCCGACGCCGATCGGTACGCCAGAAGCCCTAGCCACGCCGGCGCCAGCCGCCCGGCCCCTGCCGCCCGTCCCGTCGCCGGGCATCGACGAGGTCGGCGCCATGCTCGCCTCGATGGTGAAGCAGCTCGATCCCGCCCGGACGACGGCGGCAAACGCGGCGAAGATCTACAGCGCGGTGTCGCGACTTCCGCAGGGCTGAGCGCATACTGCGCGCCCGACGTTGGAGTGCAGGGCCGTGCGCGACGCGTGGAGCCGCTCCCGAATTCTGGCTGGATGTACCGCGTTGCTGGTTTCGGGCGTTGGCGCCAGTGCGGCCAGCACACCGCAGCGCTTCGATGATGCCTTGGCCAGCGGGGGACGAGGGCCGGCGATGGTGGAGATTCCGGCTGGCCGCTTCATGATGGGCAGTGTGCCTTCGGAGGTTCTCCACGACCCCTCGGAAGCCCCGCGGCGCGCGGTGACCATCCAGCGGTTTGCGCTGGGTCGGACCGAGATCACGCGCGGCGAGTTCCGACGGTTCGTCGACTCCACCGGGTACGTCACCGACGCCGAGCGCAACGTCAACAGCCCGGGCTGCTATGGCTACCTCGGTGCGACCACCTTCCGTTGGGACGCGCGCCTTTCCTGGCGGAGTGTCGGCTTCGAGCAGGATGATCGACATCCGGTGGTCTGCGTCAGTTGGCGGGACGCCATGGCCTATGTCCAATGGCTCGCATCGGAGACTGGGCGGGCCTACCGCCTTCCGAGCGAGGCAGAGCTCGAGTATGTGATCCGCGCCGGAACCACCACGGCTTGGCCCTGGGGCACGAGTCCCGACCGCGGCTGCTCTTCGGCGAACTACGGCGACCGGACTCAAGCCCGGGTCGTCCCCGGGTGGGCATGGCCGACGGCGGATTGCGACGACGGCCTGGCGTTCACGGCACCGGTGGGCCAGTTGGCGTTGAACGAATTCGGGCTGCTGGATGTGTCGGGCAACGTCTGGGAGTGGACGGCGGACTGCTGGAATCCAAGCCATGCGGGCGCGCCACCGCAAGGTGCGGCGAGGACCACCGGCGAGTGCGATAAGCGCGTGCTCAAGGGCGGGACTTGGACGAACAAACCACAGTGGTTGCGATCGGCCACACGGGTGGGGAATCACGTCACGTACCGGACGACCATCCAGGGATTACGGGTGGCGCTGGATCGGTGAGGTAACGCAGTGCGGTTCGCATAATGAATATTATGTCATCGCTTGAACCAGAAGATCGGCCACCGTGGGATGCCGAACCAACGCCAGATGCCCCACGCCCTCCAGCACGGTTCGCTGCGCGAGCCCGGCGTCGCGCGAATGGGCCCGCTCACCGAAGGCACTCGCCACCGGGACCAACCCGTCCCCCAGGAGCGTCCCGAGACCCGGGCGTGCGTTCGAACCCAGCCTGCCAGCTACGGCATGCCACCGCAGCGACTCGGGGGCGTTGGCCAATGTCGGGACGTCGGCATGGCCGAGCTGCTGGATGGCGACGCTGCGCACCGCGGCCAGTACCGCCCACGGCGATGAAAAGCGGCTGAGTCGGAGCACCGTCTCGACGTGCTTCCCCAGGCGCTCCAGAGGCGCGCCATCGTGCGGCGTGCCCAGACTGACCACCTGATGCAGCCGATCCGTCCACGCGTGCCCCTGCGACAACCCTTCGGCGATCGCGCTTCGAAGCACCAATCCGCCGAGGCTATGAGCGACCACATGCAAGGGGCCCCGCCACGCGTGGCGTCCGCGATGACGCGCGTCCAGCAAAGCCGCCAAGCGTCGCCCGTTCTCCGCGATGGCCAAACCGGTGTTGTAGCGGAGGTATACCGGACGGAATCCAGCCTCTCGAACGAGGCGGTCGCCGAAATCCTCGCCGCGGCCGGTCGGCGCCTGCCAATGCAGGTCGTTCATGCACAGGCCGTGGATGAACAGCACCCGCGGACCGCGCGCGCCACGATGGGCGCTCGTCCGGGCCGATCGATGCGCTTCGATCGTCATCGGCAGCGCCACAGGATTGCCGAGCGCCTCCAGACGATCGCCGACGATGCCATTGAGCACGGAACGGAGCCCCAGCGGCGCGGGAAACGCTCGAGGCGTCGGCGCCCGACCCTCACCGCCCAGCCGGCGCTCGGCGAACGCGAGCAGGGAGTCGCCACCCTTCCCCACGGCTCCTGCGATACCGCGCACGGAGCCATAGGCCAGACGCGCGACGCCATTGACCACAGGTGTCGCCGGCAACCAGGGCAACGGGGTCGTGGCGAGCACCGCCTCGTGGATCGCCTGCGCAAGCGAGGCCGCGCCTGCCGTGCCGGCCACGCCCAACTGAAGAAGGCCGCGAGCCGCGGCGAGTTCAGCCGTCCAATCGGTGGCGCGTGTCGTCATCAGGCCAGTAGGGCACGGAACACCGGCCAGCGCGAGTGCCAACAGGGGACGGACCGACTCGATCAAGGTTGCGCCGGCAAGGCCGATATCCCGGCATCCCCTCGAGGAACCCGCCATGGACCCGCTTTCCGCCGCCATCGTCAGCAGCGCCGCGGCGTTGTCGCAGCTGCAATTCAGCCAGCAAGTGAGCTATGCGGTCCTGCGCAAGGCGATGGACGCCGAGGCGGCCTCCGCAGCGGCCCTGCTGCAGACCATTCCGCAACCGCCGCCAACCAATGCGACGGGCGGTCTGGTCGACGCCTACGCCTGACCCGGCGCGTGGTGGAAATGCCGAAGGAAGGCCACCTCGCCCTCGGGTGTAGTGCCCAAGGACTGCGCGTAGCGATGCCCGGCGTACACCGCGTGGACGATCATTCCCGGCGCCTCCGCATCACCGATCCGATCCACGCTGCCGATGCCGGCGTCGCGGCATTCGGCCTCGCGTAACTGCAGTTCGCGGAACAGCGCATCGTCCGGAAGGCGTGCGGTGACGAGCAGCACGGCATCGCAGGCCACCGATTCGCGCCGCCCGGTCCAGAGGTCCTCCAGCACCACGCCCGATGCATGGGCCTCGACGAGGTTCACCGACACGCGCGTCTCCACGTCCAGCGCCGCAAGACGCTTCCGCACGTGCCGGTACTCGAGCGTGTACCCGCCCCAGGCGCCGACCACGTCGTCGGGGGTGGCGAGCACCACGGCGTTGCCCTTGGCGCGCAGGGCTTCGGCCGCGACGCCGGCGTAGTAGCCGTAGTCGTCGTCGAACACCAGCACGCGCCCTTCGGGCCAACGGCCGTCCATGAGGTCGTCGAGGGTGAACACCGGCAGCGGCGCCGCGCCAAGCGCGGCGATGCCCAGCCCATTGCTGCGGCCGTAGCCATCGCGCCGCCAGTGGCAGCCCGTGGCGATCACCACGTGCTCGGCGCCGAAATCCAGCACGTCCTGCGCGGTCATCGGGGAATCGAGGTAGGTCGCCACGTTCGCCATCTTGCGGATCTGCCCCACCCGCCAATCGCGCACGCGGGCCCATTCCGCCAATCCCGGCAGCCGCGCCTCGCGGCTCACTCGCCCGCCCAACTCGCGCCGCGCTTCGGCGAGGTTGACCTCGTAACCGCGCTGGCCGAGCGCCCTCGCCGTTTCGAGGCCCGCCGGTCCGCCACCGACGACGAGCACCCTCGCCTCGCGGTGCTTCGGCGCGATGCGTTCCGGGTGCCAGCCCTTGCGCCATTCCTCGCCCATGCTGGGGTTCTGCGTGCAGCGGATCGGCGAGATGGTGTTGTCGCCGGAAACACAGACGTTGCAGCCGATGCACTCGCGGAGGTCGTCGAGGCGGCCTTCCTCGATCTTCTTCGGCAGGAAGGGGTCCGCGATCGACGGCCGCGCGGCACCGATGAAATCGACGATGCCGCGGCGGATCTGCGAGACCATCGTGTCCGGCGAGGTGAAGCGCCCGACCCCGACCACCGGCTTGCTGGTGGTCCGCTTCACGAAGTCGACGAAGGGTTCCTGGGCCCCTTCGCCGGCGAAGCGCGAGGGCACGGAATCGTTGTACCAGGCCGCCACGTTGACGTCCCAGAGGTCGGGCAGCTCGGCCAGCATCGCAACGATGTCGCGCGCTTCGGCGAGTTCGACGCCTTCTGGCCCGAGCATCTCCTCGGTGGCGAAGCGCAGCGCCACGCCGCAGCGGTGGCCGACGGCCTCGCGGGTGTCTTCCAGCAGCTCGCGCAGCAGGCGCACGCGGTTCTCCAGCGAACCGCCGTACTCGTCGGTGCGATGGTTGCGGCGACGCTGCAGGAAATGCATGGCCAGCGAGAGGTCGTGCGCGGCATAGACGTACACCACGTCCATGCCGGCACGCATCGCCCGCACCGCGGCCTCGCGGTGCCAGCGCCGGTAGTCGCGGATGTCGGCCTTGTCCATGGCCCGCGCCTGCGTGGGGTAGCCGTACTTCGAGGGCTGGTGCGAGGGCGCGATCAGCACTTCGCGCGAGAACAGGTTCGAGGCCGTGGGGCCGTTGTGCGTGAGCTCGATCGCGGCCAGCGCGCCATGCGCGTGCACCTTGTCCGCCATCAGGGCCAGCGCGGGGATGTCGCGGTCGTCCCACAGGCGGGCCTCGACGAAGGGCGTGAGGTCACCGCTGGGGTGGATCTCGCATTCCTCGGTGCTGATCACCGCCCAACCGCCTTCCGCCTTCACCTCGCGCATGGCCGCGTGGGCCAACGGCATCGCGTGGCCCATGCCGTTGCAGTGCGGCACCTGGAAGAAGCGGTTCTTCGCCACCACCGGGCCGATGGCCATCGGGGTGAACAGCACGTCGTAGCGCGGGTCGCGCATCCGGGCTCAGTCCTCGCCGGCCGCGGCGTAGGCGGCGCGCAGCAGGTTCTGGAAGTGCCACACGCCGCTCTCGCGCTTCGGGCACAGGCGGCCGGCCTCGTAGGTGCCGGAGGCGAGGCCCTTCTGCACCGCCTCGCAGATGCCGATGTCTTCCTCCTGCACCTCGTGGCTGAAGTCGCGGTCGGCGGCGATGCGCGCCTGCGCCTGCTCGTCCTCCACGTAGTAGTAGTCGAACTCCACGCGGCAGCGGTCCGGACCCAGCGGCAGGATGCGGTTGGTCTGCAGGCGCCCGGGCATGATGTTCAACATCACGTTCGGGTAGACGAAGTAGTAGAAGGCGTCGCCGTCGCCATACATCGCGCCACCGTCGCGGATCGGCGAGTGCTGCAGCGAGTGCCAGGCGCCCAGCTCGGTGTCGTAGGCGCGGTAGTCCAGCACCTTCGACAGCCCCGGATGCACGTGCGGCAGGTGGTAGCCCTCGAGGAAGTTGTCGACATACACCTTCCAGTTGCAGGCGAGGTCGTACTGCTCGCGGCGCAGGAAGCGCATGGCGGAGAGGTCGATCGGCGCGATCCGCTCGGCGATGCCGGCGTACACCTCGTCGAAGGGCGGCGTGGCGGGGTCGATGGCCACGAAGATGAGGCCCTGCCATTCGTGCACTCGCAGCGGCGGCAGGCGGATGGCGGTGACGTCGAAGTCCTCGGCGCCCTGCATCTCCGGGGCGGATTTCAGCTGCCCGTCGAGCCCGTAGCTCCAGCCGTGGTACTTGCAGTGCAGAGCCCGCGCCCCCTTGCCGTTGCAGAAGGCCAGCGGCCCGGCCCGGTGCCGGCACACGTTCGGAAACGCCCGGAGCACCCCATCGGCCCCGCGCACCACCAGCACCGGCACGTGCCCCACCTGCTCGACCACGTGGTCGCCCGGCTCCGCCAGCAGGCCCCGGTGGGCCACCAGCTGCCAGCTTCGGGCGATGACCGCGCGGTGGTCACGTTGCAGCGCCGCTTCGCCCACGTAGTGCTCGGCCGCCAGGGCGCGGGCGCGCTCCAGCGTGGCCTTGGCCTCGATCCCCATCCTTCCCCCCATTCCTGACGCCTGGTCCCGGTGGACGGCCATGCTCGCATGCCGTTAGATTGCCGTGACGAAAAAATGAAAGGCACCGCCAGCGATGCCCGCAGAGCCCCACGCGTCGAGCGTACCGCAGGCCTCCCGTCGGCCCGAGGGCGGCATGGATCCGCCGCGAGGTGGGCGCCTCGCCGCGGTGTTGGCCGCGGCCAAGCGCGATCCCCGGATCGTCGCCGCCGCCGCGGCGCTGCAGGCCAATGCGCTGCCCGAGGCGGAAACCCACCTCCGCGTCCACCTGCATGCCGCACCGGACGACGTCGCCGCCCTGCGGATGATGGCCGAACTGGCGGCCCGCCTTGGCCGCCAGGAGGACGCTGAAGCCCTGCTCGAACGCTGCCTCGCGCTGGAGCCCGGCTTCGATGCCGCGCGGCAGAACTACGCCATGGTGCTGCACCGGGGCAACAAGCCCGAGCAGGCCTTGGCCGAAATCGAACGCCTGCTCCGCACCCAGCCCGCCAACGCGCATTACCGCAACCTCAAGGCCGTCGTGCTGTGCCGGATCGGCGACTACGCCCCCGCGATCGCGATCTATGAGGGCATCCTGCGCGAGCACCCCAACCAGCCGCGCCTCTGGCTCAGCCTCGGCCATGCCCTGAAGACGCACGGCGAGACTTCCCGCGCCATCGAGGCCTACCGACGCGCGCTCGCCCTGGAACCCGGCCATGGCGAAACCTGGTGGAGCCTCGCCAACCTGAAGACCTTCCGCTTCAGCGACGAGGACGTGGCCACCATGCAAGCGCAGCTCGACCGCCGCGACCTCACGGAGGACGATCGGCTGCAGCTGCATTTCGCGCTCGGCAAGGCCTTCGAAGACCGCGCCGAGCCCGCCCTCGCCTTCGCCAACTACGACGAGGGCAACCGCCGCCGCCGGGCGCAGTTGCACTACTCGGCGGACGACACGACGGCCCGCGTCGCGCGCATCGAAGCCACCTGCACCCGCGAGTTCTTCGAAGCCCGACGCGGCTTCGGCAGCCCCGCGCGCGACCCGATCTTCATCGTCGGCCTACCGCGCTCGGGCTCCACCCTGATCGAGCAGATCCTCTCCAGCCACTCCCAGGTGGAAGGGACGATGGAACTGCCCGAGGTCATCTCGATCACCCGCGAATTGCGCGGCAAGGGCCCTGACGGCCGTCCCGTGCCCTACCACGAGGCGTTGGCCGCACTCGGCCCGGAGCGGCTTCGCGAACTGGGCGAGCAGTACCTCGAGCACACGCGGATCCATCGCCGCAGCGAGGCCCCGCTGTTCATCGACAAGATGCCGAACAACTTCCAGCACATCGGTCTCATCCACCTGATGTTGCCGAACGCGACGATCATCGATGCCCGGCGCCACCCGCTGGCCTGCTGCTTCTCCGGCTTCAAGCAGCACTTCGCCCGCGGCCAGGCCTTCACGTACTCGCTCGAGGACATCGGCCGCTACTACCGCGATTACGTGCGCCTGATGGCGCATTACGACACTGCCCTGCCCGGCCGCGTGCACCGCATCCACTACGAGTCGATGGTGGAAGACACCGAATCCGAGGTGCGCCGGCTGCTGGAGCACTGCGGCCTGCCCTTCGAGGACGGCTGCCTGCGCTTCTTCGAGAACACCCGGCCCGTGCGCACCGCGAGTTCCGAGCAGGTGCGCCAGCCCATCTACCGCGAGGGCGTCGACCACTGGCGCCACTTCGAACCCTGGCTCGAGCCGCTGAAGGCCGCCCTCGGCCCGGTGCTCGACGCCTACCCCGAAATCCCCCCGTTCCGTTGAGCCACCCACTACCGCACTGCCACCGCACGTCCACAGGGAGTTGTCCATGAGTCAACGCAACCTTCCGCCCGGCGCCCAACGGCCCCGGCCCTTGCCCAACCGCGGGCGGCTCGCCGTCGCGATCTACCTCGCCTTCGGCTCCGCGGCCTTCGCGCAGGCACCGGCCCCGGCGGCCGAGCGCACCGCGACGCTCGACGCCATCACGGTCACCTCGCAGAAGCGCAGCGAGAACCTCCAGGACGTGCCGATCAGCCTCCAGGTCCTCGACGCGACCAAGCTGGACGAGCTGAACATCACCAACTTCGAGGACTACGTGAAGTACCTGCCCTCGGTCTCCTACGAGACCAATGGCCCGGGCTTCGCGAAGATCTACATGCGCGGCGTCGCCAGCGGCGGCGATGGCAACCACTCGGGCTCGCTGCCCAGCGTCGGCGTCTACCTCGACGAGCAACCGGTCACGACGATCCAGGGCCCGCTCGACATCCACGTCTATGACGTCGAGCGCATCGAGTCGCTGTCCGGCCCGCAGGGCACGCTGTACGGTGCCAGCTCGCAGGCCGGCACGCTGCGCATCATCACCAAGAAGCCCGATGACAACGCCTTCGAGGCGGGCTACTCGGTCGGCATCGACACGGTCTCCAGCGGCGGCACCGGCCACGTGGCCGAGGGTTTCGTCAACCAGCCGCTGGGTGACGGTGCGGCCGTCCGCCTGGTGGCATGGAAGGAGAAGGAGGCCGGCTACATCGACAATGTCCGCGGCACGCGCACCTACCCGTCCTGGGATGCCGACTCCGGCGGCAATGGCACGGAGAACAACTTCGACCTGGCCCGCGAGGATTACAACAGCATCGACACCGAGGGTTTCCGCGCCGCCGCCCGGTTGGAGCTCGGCGATCGCTGGACCATCACCCCCACCGTGATGCACCAGCGCCAGGAATCCCCGGGCTTCTTCGCCTTCGATCCCGTGGTCGGCGACCTCGCGGTCACGCACTTCAATCCGGAAGGCGGCGAAGACCGCTGGACGCAGGCCGCGCTGACCATCGAAGGCAAGATCGGCAACTTCGATGTCACCTACGCCTACGCCAACCTCGATCGTGACGTGGATACGGAGTCGGATTACAGCGACTACGCGTTCTGGTACGACACGCTCGCCGGCTACGGCGCGTACTTCTACGACAACGACGGCGCGCTGGTGAACCCGTCGCAGTACATCCAGGCGCAGGACCGCTACAAGCGCGACAGCCACGAGATCCGCTTCAGCTCGCCGCAGGACAGCCGCTGGCGCTTTGTTGGCGGCTTCTTCTTCCAGCAGCAGGACCACGACATCCAGCAGCGCTACAAGATCGACGGCATCGCCGACACGCTCGCCGTCACCGGCTGGCCGGACACCATCTGGCTGACCAAGCAGTTCCGCCAGGACGACGACAAGGCCGTGTTCGGCGAGGTCGCCTTCGACATCAACGACCAGCTCACCGCCACGATCGGCGGCCGCCACTTCCGCGTCGACAACCGTCTCAAGGGTTTCTTCGGCTTCAGCGCGGTTTACAGCGGAAGCACCGGGGAGTCCCAGTGCTTCGACCCCACGGACTTCAACGGTGCGCCCTGCATCAATGTGGACAAGGGCGTGAAGGAATCGGGGAACATCGGCAAGGCCAACCTGAGCTGGAAGATCGACGACGACCGCATGGTCTACCTGACGTGGTCGGAAGGCTTCCGTCCCGGCGGCATCAACCGCCGCGGCACCCTGCCCCCCTACCTCTCGGATTACCTGACGAACGTCGAGTTCGGCTGGAAGACCACGTGGCTGGAGAACCGCCTGGCCTTCAACGGCTCGCTGTTCCGGCAGGACTGGGAGGACTTCCAGTTCAGCATCGTGGGCGCCAACGGCCTCACCGAGATCAAGAACGCCAACCAGGCGCAGATCGACGGCCTCGAGATGGACCTGAGCTGGGCGGCCACCTACAACTTGAACCTCAGTGCCGGCGTCGCGTTCTACGACGCAACGTTGACGGAGGTCTATTGCGGACGCACCGACACCAACGGCGTGCCCATCACGAACTGCTCGCGGATCTTGATCGAGGAAGAAGGCGCACCGAAGGGAACGCAGCTGCCGGTCACGCCGGAGTTCAAGGGGACGGCGCAGGCCCGCTACAGCTTCGATTTCGCCGACGGCGAGGCCTACTGGCAATTGGCCGCCTCCCACGTCGGCGAGCGCACTTCGGACCTCCGGTTCCGCGAGAGCGGCATCCTCGGCAACCTCGACGCTTACACGACCGTCGATTTCTCCGTCGGCTATCGCCGCAACGACTGGTCGCTTGATTTGTATGCGAGCAACGTGACCGACGAACGCGCCGAGGTGTCGAAGTTCACCGCCTGCGCCGAGGCGGTCTGCGGCTTCCCCGGCGCCGTTCCGGAGTATCCGAACGGGCAGATCTACACCAACACCATCCGGCCGCGGACGATCGGACTGCGCTTCTCGCAGTCGTTCTGATCGAAACGGGCGGCCGGTGGCCGCTTGAGAGGACGCCCCGGCATGCCGGGGCGTCTTTTTTCGAGGCTGCAGCGAACCATCTCGGCGTACCGCCCACGGGAACACGCGCAAAAACAAACGGCCCGCATTGCTGCGAGCCGTTGGAATCAGCGTGAGCTGGCGTCCCCACGGGGATTCGAACCCCGGTCGCCTCCGTGAAAGGGAGGTGTCCTAGGCCTCTAGACGATGGGGACGTTTAGAGGGTTCAACGAAGAAGTGGTGGAGCTAATCGGGATCGAACCGATGACCTCTACAATGCCATTGTAGCGCTCTCCCAGCTGAGCTATAGCCCCACCGATTCAGGAGAGGCGCGCATCATATTCAGCAGGATCGGCCGCGTCAAGCATCTGTCATCGATGGATTCGTTTCGACGTCATCTTCGGCCGGCCGGACCAGCGTCGACCGGGCGTGGCCGAGGCTCTCCAGGTAGCCCAGCCACTTGCTCAAGAAGCTGTTCATGCGCAGCCGGTGGCCCATCATCACCTTCGGCGACGGGCGCAGGCCGAGCACATCCTGCCAATGCCGACCCACGTAGCAGTTGGTGGCTTCCGCCTGGCGGGAATCGAGGTAGGCGCGCAGTACGGCCGACGGATCCGGCGCGCCGGTGACCGGGTCGGTCATGGCATAGGACAGCCGTAGTTCCACCGTGTGCGCGTGGCGCGCGAGCACTTCGACGTGAACGTCGAGGCCATCGCCCACCCGTGAGACATGGCGGCCGACCGGCGCGTGCCTGAGGTCGATGATCCGATCGATGCGCTCGAAGTTCTCGCCGTACAGGCCCATGAGCCACGCAAAGCGGCCGATGGTGGGATACGGGAGCTCGCTGCGGTTCTGTCGCATCGTTCGAATGTAGGGGTGCCGCTGCCGGCCTTCAACGTCAGAAGTGGCTGCGCTGGAAGCCGAACTGGGCGACGATCTTCGAGGCGATCTCTTCGATCGACGTGTGGGTGGTGCTGAGCACCGGGATCTGTTCGCGCTTGAACATGCCCTCGGCGATGGACACCTCGCGGCGGCAGACGTCCAGCGTCGCGTAGCGCGAACCCGGCTTGCGTTCCTCGCGGATCTTCTGCAAGCGCTGCGGGTCGATGGTGAGCCCGAACAGCTTGCGCCGATGGCGCCGCAGCTTCTCCGGCAGGCGGTCAGCATCCAGATCGTCGGGGGTCAGTGGGTAGTTCGCGGCACGCAAGCTGTAGTGGAGCGCCAAGTAGAGGCAGGTCGGCGTCTTCCCGGACCGCGACACCCCCACCAGCAGGACATCCGCCTCGTCGTAGTCGAGGTCGGTGCCATCGTCGTGGGTCAGGGCGAAATTGGTCGCGTCCATGCGTCGCTCGTAGGCGTCGGGGTCGATGAGCGCATGCGCCTGACCCACCTTCGGCTGCCGCTTCTGGCCGAGCTCGGCCTCGAGCGGCGCCATGAAGGGTTCGAACACATCGAGGATCAGGCCACCGCTCTCGGCCAGCGCCTGCGCGAGCTCGCTGTCCACGACGGTGTTGATCACGATCGGACGGCTGCCATGGCGCTCGCCGCCGTCGCGGATCGCGGCCGCGGCCTGCCTCGCCTTCTCCAGCGTATCGACGAACGGGAGGCGCTGGCGCTCGAAATCGAGCCCGCCAAACTGGGTCAGTAGGCTGTTGCCGATGGTCTCGGCGGTGATGCCGGTGCCGTCGGACACGAAGTACACGGGGCGGGTCGCCATGGGTCGACGCTGTGCTGGGGCCGGAGTCCCGATTCTGCGGGTAAACCGGCCGGAAATCGCCAGGACCGAACGTCAAGCTTGTCCGCAGGGCCCCGGGCCCGGAAAATAGGCGTTTCCCCCTTGCGGTGTGCCGGAGCTGCCTTGAACGCCCACGTCCTTTGGCTGAACGACCTTCGTCTGTCCGATCTTCCGCAAGTGGGGGGCAAGAACGCCTCGCTCGGCGAGATGATCGGCCACCTCGCCCAGTTGGGCGTCTCGGTGCCGGGCGGCTTCGCCACCACGGCGGAAGCGTTCCGCGAGTTCATCGCCGAAAACCAGCTGCACGATCGCATCTATTCCAAGCTGGCCACGCTCGACGTCGATGACGTCGATGCCCTGGTGAAAGCCGGCGGCGAGATCCGCGGCTGGGTGATCGATGCGCCCTTGCCGAAGGCCCTCGATGCCGCCATCCGTGGCGCCTACGCCCGCATGTGCGAGGAGGCCGGCGCCGCCGAGATTTCCGTGGCCGTGCGCTCCTCCGCGACCGCCGAGGACCTGCCCGACGCCAGCTTCGCCGGCCAGCAGGAGACCTTCTTGAACGTCACCGGCGCCGACGACGTCGTGCACAAGGTGAAGGAAGTCTTCGCCTCGCTCTACAACGACCGCGCCATCGCCTACCGCGTGCACCACGGCTTCAAGCACGAGGACGTGTTCCTGTCGGCCGGCGTGCAGCTGATGGTGCGTTCGGACGTCGGCGCTTCGGGCGTGCTGTTCACCCTCGACACCGAATCGGGTTTCCGCGACGTCGTGTTCGTCACCTCGAGCTACGGCCTCGGCGAGACGGTCGTGCAGGGCGCGGTGAACCCCGACGAGTTCTACGCCTACAAGCCGAACCTCGAGGCCGGTCGCCCGGCCATCCTGCGCCGCACGCTCGGCAGCAAGCAGATCCGCATGGTCTATTCGAAGGCCCCGGGCGAGCGCGTGCGCAACGAGGACACGCCGGCGGAACTGCGCGGCCGCTTCTCGCTCTCCGACCACGACGTCGAGGAGCTGTCGCGCCAGGCGCTGGTCATCGAGAAGCACTACGGCCGCCCGATGGACGTCGAGTGGGCGAAGGACGGCATCACCGGCAAGCTCTACATCGTCCAGGCCCGTCCGGAGACGGTGAAGTCGCGCGCCCGCGCCACCCAGATTGAACGCTTCCGACTGCAGCAGCGCGGCGAGGTGCTGGCCCAGGGACGCGCCATCGGCCAGAAGATCGGCTCGGGCATCGCCCGCGTGATCCGCAGCGTGGCCGAGATGAACAAGGTGCAACCCGGCGATGTGCTGATCGCCGACATGACCGACCCCGACTGGGAGCCGGTGATGAAGCGCGCCGCGGCCATCGTCACCAACCGCGGCGGCCGCACCTGCCACGCCGCGATCATTGCGCGTGAGCTCGGCGTGCCGGCCGTGGTCGGCACGGGCGACGCGCTCAAGGTCATCCCCGACGGAACGCCAGTGACGGTGAGCTGCGCCGAGGGCGACACCGGCTTCATCTACGCCGGCCAGCTGCCCTTCGAGAAGGTCGTGGCCGACCTCGACAAGATGCCGCCCGCGCCGCTGAAGATCATGATGAACGTGGGCAACCCGGAGCGCGCCTTCGACTTCGCGCAGCTGCCGCACCAGGGCATCGGCCTCGCCCGCCTCGAGTTCATCATCGCCCGCCAGATCGGCGTGCACCCGCGCGCCCTCCTCGAGTACGACAAGCAACCGGCGAACATCCGCGCGCAGATCGATCCGCTGATCGCCGGCTATGCCGACCCGGTCAGCTTCTACGTCGAGCGCCTCGCGGAAGGCATCGCCACGCTGACGGCGGCCTTCGCGCCCTACCCCGTCATCGTGCGCCTGTCGGACTTCAAGTCGAACGAGTACGCCAACCTGATCGCCGGCGCGGCTTACGAGCCGCACGAGGAGAACCCGATGATCGGGTTCCGCGGCGCCTCGCGTTACATCCACCCGGACTTCAAGGACTGCTTCGCGCTCGAGTGCCGCGCCGTGCGCAAGGTCCGCGACGAGATGGGCCTGAAGAACCTGTGGGTGATGATCCCGTTCGTTCGCACGCTCGAGGAAGGCCAGGCCGTCATCGACACGCTGGCCGCCAACGGCCTCGTGCAGGGCAGCAAGTCCGGCAACCCGGACGGCCTCAAGGTCATCATGATGTGCGAGGTGCCTTCGAACGCCCTGCTGGCCGACGAGTTCCTCGACATCTTCGACGGCTTCTCGATCGGTTCGAACGACCTCACCCAGCTGACGCTCGGCCTCGACCGTGACTCGGGCATCGTCGCCAACCTGTTCGACGAGCGGAACCCGGCGGTGAAGAAGATGCTGTCGATGGCGATCTCGGCCGCGCGCGCCAAGGGCAAGTACGTCGGCATCTGCGGCCAGGGCCCGAGCGACCACCCGGACCTCGCCGAGTGGCTGATGGACCAGGGCATCGAGTCGGTGTCGCTGAACCCGGATACCGTCGTCGACACCTGGCTGCGCCTCGCCCAGCACAAGAAGGGCTGAGCGCGGTGACGCCGATCCTGCCGACCTCGACCGCGGAAGCGGTCGGGCTCTGGGCCAAGCTGCAGTCGCGGTTTGAGAAAGCCGACTGGGCCGGGCTGCTGGAGGCCTGGGGACTGAAGCTGCTGTCGGTCGCACTGATCCTCGTCGTCGGCGTCTGGATCGCGCGCAAGTTGAGCAACGGCCTTGCGCGAGTGCTGGAGCGCTCGAACGCCGACCCGATCCTCGTCGGCTTCCTGCGCAACATCGCCTACTTCGGCCTGCTGATCGTCGTCATCATCGCGGCGTTGGCCCAGATGGGCGTGAACCCGGCATCGCTGCTGGCGGTGCTCGGTGCGGCCGGCCTCGCCATCGCGCTGGCACTGAAGGATTCGCTGTCGAACTTCGCTTCGGGCGTGATGCTGATCCTGTTGCGCCCCTTCAAGGCCGGCGATTACGTTCAGATCGCCGGGCTGGAAGGGACGATCGAGCAGGTGCGGGTGTTCCAGACCCAGATGCGGACCATCGACAACCGCGTGATCGTGCTGCCCAACAGCCAGATCACCACGGCGCCGATCATCAACTTCACGGGCCGCCCGACCCGCCGACTCGACCTCGTGGTCGGCGTCGGTTACGACGACGACCTCTCCACCGCACGCAGCGCCTTGCTGGACGTGGCGGCAGGGAGCGAGCGCGTCCTGAAGGACCCGGCCGCCGACGTGCTCGTTTCCGCCCTCGGGGAAAGCAGCGTGCAGCTCACGCTGCGCGCCTGGGTCGCGACGAGTGACGTGCTGGTAGCAAAGAGCGAGCTGCTCGAATCCATCCATCGCGAGCTCCGCCATCGCGGGCTGTCGATTCCTTTCCCGCAGCGCGACCTGCACGTGTACCACCACGGCAACCCACCGGCGGGCATGCCGCGCGCCGTCCGCGACGCGCTGGACGACGGCGACCGCTGACGCCCTGCGGCCGCCGCTCGCCATCGCCGACACAGGACCTCGACCTCAGGTCTCGACCCGATTCCTTCCGCCGCGCTTCGCCGCGTACAAGCGCTCGTCGGCGCGGTAGATCATCCGCTCATGGTGGGTGAAGCCCGTACGGCTCGCCAGGCCGATGCTGGCGGAGACCCGCGCGCCCGGCGCGAACGCGCCGGTATCGATGGCCTCGATGCGGCGGCGGATGCGCTCGGCGGTGTCCGCCGCCTGCTCGAGCGTGGCATCGACGAACAACAGGGCGAACTCCTCGCCGCCCCAGCGGGCGAGGTTGTGGCTGCCGCCCATCACGTCGGTCATCACGCGCGCGACCTCTTGCAGCAGCGCGTCGCCGGCAGCGTGCGAGAAGTTGTCGTTGATGTCCTTGAAGTGGTCGAGGTCGAGCACGCCGAGGCAGAGCGGCTTGCCATCGCGCTGGGCCTCGGCGAAGCAGTCGGCAAGCCGCTCCTCCATGTTGCGGCGGTTCGGCAGGCCGGTCAGGGCGTCGGTCCGCGCCTGCAGCTCGTAGGCACTGCTCTGCTCCCGGACGGTTTCCGCGAGGCGCTCCAGCTCGGTGTTCTGCCGCGTGAGGGCGAGCGTCCGCTCCTCGACGAGTCGGCTCAGCTCGCGCTCCCGCTGCTGCAGCGCGTCCACGCGCAGCGCGTACGCCCAATAGAGTCCAAGGGCCAGCAGCACTCCAGCGAGGACGAGGAAGAGCGGCTGCTCCCAGAAACGCGGCTGCACCTCGATGTCGATGCCGACGACGTCGCTGCTGGTGCCACTGCCGCGGGTTTCGGCGCTCACCTCGAACCGGTACTTGCCGGGCGGCAGGTGGTTGAAGCGTGCGGAACGAACGGCCCCGCTGTCGGTCCAGCCTTCGTCGAGCCCAGTCATGCGGTAGCGGTAGCGGATCTGCTCCGGCATCCGGTAGCTGAGACTGGCGAAGTCGATGTCCAGCCGGCTCTCGGAAGGACTGAGCACGAGGCGCTCGTCCGCCGGACGGGGCTGGGCATCCACGCGGAGGCTCTCGATGATCACCGGCGGCGGCGGCCGCTGGTAGCGAGCCAACTGGTCGGGCTGGACGACACTGACGCCCCGTGCGGTCGCGATCCACAAGCTGCCGTCGTCGGCACGGATGGCCGCCGGCCCGGCACCGCCGTTGCACTGCGCGCTGGCGAGACCGTCGGCCTCGGCGAAGCTGAGCGCATCCAGGCGTTCCCGCCGCCCCTCGATCACTTCCTCGAGCTGCTGCCTCGGCACCTGCAACACGCCGCGATTCGACGTCAGCCAGAAATTCCCGTAGCCGTCCTCGACCACCTGGAACAGGGTGGCGACGGGAAGGCCATGGCGGACACCCACACCACTCAGCACATCGTCCTTCAGGCGCAGCAGGCCGCGATCGGTGGCCAGCCACAGGCTGCCCTCACCGTCCTCATGGATGCCGAAGACGTCCTGCGCGTCGAACCATTCGCGGATCGGTACGTCGCGGAAGCGCTCGCCGTCGCGCACCGCCAGGCCGTTGGAAGTGCCGATCCAGAGCCGGCCGTCGCGCCCCTCGTGGAGCGCCACGACGAAGTTCCGCGGCAGGCCATCGCGCTCGTCGAAGCGGTCGATGCGGCCGTCCGGCCGGCGCCGGAACAGGCCGGAACTCGTACCGATCCACAGATCGCCGTTGCGCGCCTCGACGATCGCTCGCACCTGCGGGCCGAGCAGGCCGTCGCCGCCACCAAGCTGTTCCACCACCTTGCCGTCGCGCAATTGGTAGAGGCCCAGCGAGTACATGCCCACCCACACGCTGCCATCGCGACCATGGGCGAGGCTGAGCACGGCTTCGTTGCCGATGCCCCCCTCCTCCCTCGAGACCGGCTCGATGCGGCCGTCCTTCCAGCGGTCGAGGCCGCCACTGCTCCCGATCAGCACGCTGCCGTCCGGCAACTGCAGAACGGAACGCACGTAGTTGTCGGCCAGGCCCTGGTAGGTGTCGTAACTGCCGAACGGCGTATCGGCGAAGCGCAGCAGCCCGGCATTGGTGCCGACCCAGATCGAGCCTTCGCGGTCCACGAACAGCGCGGGCACGCGGTTGTTCGGCAGGCCCCCGGCGCGGCTGAAGCGTTCGAGTCCGTTGGGCTTCGCACGGAAGACGCCGCGGTTCACCGTGCCGGCGATCAGGCTGCCCTGCGGATCGATCGCAAGGCTGGGCACGGCGTCATCGGGGAAACCGGCCTCGTGCTGGCGGAACTCGCCGTTGCGGCCGCGCCACACGCCGTGGTGCGTGCCGAGGAACAGCCCGCTTTCCGGTGCGGCGACGATCGCGTAGACGGCGCCCTGCGGCATCCCATCGGCGGTCCCGAAGGCCTGCACGCGGTCCTCCTCGATGCGGACGAGACCCTCGGCGCTGCCAGCCCAGACGACATCGTTGGCGTCGATCATCAGGGCGAACATCTGGCCGGAAGGCAGGCCTTCGGCGACACCGAAGCGAGTGGCCTTGCCATCGGGCGCGATGCGCACCAGGCCTTGGCTCTCGTGCGCGACCCACAGGCGCCCCTGCGCGTCGAACTCCGCGCGCATGGTTTCTTCCTGCGCCAGACCTTCGGCGATACCCACGCGACGCCACGTATCGCCCTCGCGGATCATCACGCCGCCGCGGGAGGTGGCAACCACCAGCTTGCCGGGCATCCGCGCGGAGATGCTGCGGATGCCCTGGTCAGTGAAGGCATCGACGTTCTGCGGCCCGAACAGGGTGAAGTCCTGCCCGTTGTAGCGGACCAGGCCTTCCCACGTGGCGAGCCACAGGTAGCCGTCCTCGGTCTGGGCGATGTCGTTGACCTGGTTGTGCGGCAGGCCGTTGCGGGTGGTCCAAACGTCGCGCGCATAGGCCGCGAGCGGCTTCATGTCCATCGCGCTCGCCGGGGCCATGGCCGCGCCGAGGATCAGCGCCAGCCAACAAGCCAGCGCGGGTACGAGTGCAGCGATCCGCATGCCTCCCTCCTGGTGCGTCGCGGACGGTACCGCCGGTCAGGCGCCGAGGCCGCCGAGGGCGCCCATGTGGCGGCGATAGTGCCTGAGTTCCTCGATCGACTCGCGGGCGTCGGCGAGCGCCGTGTGGGCCCCCTGCTTCTGCATGCCATCGAGCACGGAGGGCGCCCAGCGGCGAGCGAGCTCCTTCAGCGTCGAAACGTCGAGGTTGCGATAGTGGAACCATTTCTCCAGCCGCGGCATGAGCCGGGCGAGGAAGCGCCGGTCCTGGCAGATCGAATTGCCGCACATCGGCGACTTGCCCGCCGCGATCCATTGCGAGAGGAAATCACAGGTCAGCGCCTCGGCCTCGCCCAGCGAGTGCGGGCTGGCCAGCACGCGATCCCAGAGCCCGGACTTCCGATGCGTGCCCCGGTTCCACTCGTCCATCGCCTCGAGGGTGGCGAGGTCGTGGCGGACGGCCAGCGATGGACCTTCGGCCAACACGTTGAGGTCACGATCGGTGACGATCGTGGCGATCTCGATGATGGAGTCGGACATCGGGTCCAATCCGGTCATCTCGAGGTCGATCCAGATCAGGCGGGCGTCGTCGGGGGCGGGCTTCGTCATCGCCGGAGTGTAACGATTTCGTTCAGGCCTCCGGGCGGGGCGGCCACCGCGCAACCCCCGATTTGACGCCGTTTGTCAGTCTGCCGGCGGCTGCGCCATCATCCCGGAGTTCCGGAGACTCCGATGCCGCTGTCCGACACCCTCGCCCACCCCACCGTCATCGGCGCGATGCTCGCCCCGGCCCTGCTGATGGCCGCTACCGGATCCCTGCTGATCTCGGCCAACGCCCGGCTGGCCCGCGTCGTCGATCGCCTGCGCCTGCTCGTCCTCGGCGAGGGCGATCCCGATGGCGAAGCGCCGCCGCTCTCCGAACACGAAACGCAGATCGCCGAGCACCGGCGCCGCGCCGCGCTGGTGCTACGCGCCTGCTGGATGCTTTACGTCGCCTTGGGCTGCTTCATCGGCACCAGCCTCGCGCTGGCGGCCAGCGCGCTGCTTGCCACCTCGGTCGGCATTGTCGCCACGGTGCTGGCGATCATTGGCATGGCCTGCCTGTTGGGCGCCGCGATCGCGATGGGGCGCGAAGTCAGCATGGCCGTGCGCAGCCTCGACACCGAGCTCGACATCACGCTGGCCAAGCGCCGACGCGGCGGCTGATCAGGCCTCGCTCTGGGGCGCCGCGCCACGATCCCGCGCTGCGGCGTTCCGCTTGGCGCGGAAATAGGCCGTCAACATCGCGGAGGCCTCGTCGGCCAACACCCCGCCCTCGACGCTCACCCGATGGTTGTGCCGCGGGTCGGTGAGCAGGTCGAACACGCTGCCGGCGGCGCCGGTCTTGGGGTCGCTCGCCGCATACACCACACGGGCGATGCGGGCGTGCACCATCGCCATCGCGCACATCGCACAGGGCTCCAGCGTCACGTAGAGCGTAGCGCCGAGCAGGCGATGGTTGCCCAGCGCCTGCCCCGCCTTGCGCATCGCCACGATTTCCGCATGCGCGCTCGGGTCGTGCTCGGTGATGTTGCGGTTGCCCCCCTCGGCCAGAAGGGTGCCGTCGGCGGCAACCATCACGGCGCCCACCGGCACCTCGTCGTCCTCGCGCTCGGCCTGGCGGGCGAGCTCGAGGGCGCGGTGCATCCAGTGGGCGTCGGCCTCGCTCACTCCCACTCGATCGTCGCGGGCGGCTTGCCGGAGATGTCGTAGACCACGCGGCTGACGCCCCGTAGCTCGTTGACGACGCGGCGGGCCACGACGTCGAGCAGTTCGTACGGCAGGTGCGCCCAGTGCGCGGTCATGAAATCGATGGTCTCGACCGCGCGCAGCGCGATCACCCACTCGTAGGCGCGGGCGTCGCCGACTACGCCCACCGACTTCACCGGCAGGAACACCGCGAAGGCCTGCGAGGTCTTGTCGTACCAGCCCGCCTTGCGCAGCTCCTCGATGAAGATGGCATCGGCGCGGGCGAGGATCTCGGCGTACTCGCGCTTCACTTCGCCAAGGATGCGCACGCCGAGGCCCGGACCCGGGAACGGGTGGCGGAACACCATCTCGCGCGGCAGGCCGAGCTCAACGCCGATGCGGCGCACCTCGTCCTTGAACAGCTCGCGCAGCGGCTCGACCAGCTTGAGCTGCATGCGCTCCGGCAGGCCGCCGACGTTGTGGTGGCTCTTGATGACGTGGGCCTTGCCGGTCTTGCTGCCGGCCGACTCGATGACGTCCGGGTAGATCGTGCCCTGCGCCAGCCACTTCACGTTCGTGAGCTTCTTCGATTCCTCCTCGAAGATCTCGATGAAGAGGCGGCCGATGATCTTGCGCTTGGCCTCCGGGTCAGAGACGCCGGCCAGCCCGCCGTAGAAGCGATCCGCCGCGTTGACGCGGATGACCTTGACGCCCATGTGCTGGGCGAACATGGCCATCACCTGGTCGCCTTCGTTCCAGCGCAGCAGGCCGGTGTCGACGAACACGCAGGTGAGCTTCTCGCCGATGGCCTTGTGCAGCAGCGCGGCGACCACCGACGAATCGACGCCACCGGACAGGCCCAGCAGCACCTCGTCGTCACCCACCTGGGCACGCACGCGGGCGATCTGGTCCTCGATGATGTTGGCCGCGGTCCACAGCGTGGCGCAGCCGCAGATCTCCGCCACGAAGCGGCGCAGCTGCTCGGTGCCCTGCTTGGTGTGCGTCACCTCCGGGTGCCACTGCACGCCGTAGTAGCGGCGGGCCTCGTCGGCCATCGCCACGATCGGCACGCTGTGCGTGCGCGCGGTGATTTTGAAGCCCTCGGGCAAGCGGGTCACGCGATCGCCGTGGCTCATCCACACATCGATGCGCGGCGGCGTGCCCGGGTGGTCCTTCTGCTCGTCCAGCAGGCGACAGGCCGAGGCGACCTCCACTTCGGCGTAGCCGAACTCGCGGTCGTGGCCGCCTTCGACGAGACCACCGAGCTGCATGGCCATCGTCTGCATGCCGTAGCAGATGCCCAGCACCGGCACCTTCAGGTCGAAGACCGGCTGCGGCGCGCGCGGCGAACCGACGTCCGTCGTCGACTCCGGGCCGCCCGAGAGGATGATGCCCTTCGGCGCGAACTTGGCGATGTCGGCCGGGTCGTGGTCCCAAGCCCAGATCTCGCAGTAGACGCCCAGCTCGCGGACGCGGCGGGCGATCAGCTGCGTGTACTGCGCGCCGAAATCGAGGATCAGGATCTTGTCGCTGTGGATGTCGGTCATCGCTTACTGCCGGTAGTTCGGCGGTTCCTTGGTGATCTGCACGTCGTGCACGTGGGCCTCGCGCGTGCCGGCGTTGGTCACGCGGACGAAGCTTGGGCGGGTGCGCATCTCTTCGATGCTGGCGCAGCCGACGTAGCCCATCGAGGCGCGCAGGCCACCGGCCAGCTGGTGGACGACGTTGGCCAGCGGGCCGCGGTAGGGCACGCGGCCTTCGATGCCCTCCGGAACCAGCTTGTCGGCGTCGGAGGCGTCCTGGAAGTAACGGTCCTTGCTGCCCTGCTGCATGGCGCCGAGGCTGCCCATGCCGCGGTAGCTCTTGTAGCTGCGGCCCTGGAAGAGTTCGATCTCGCCCGGCGATTCCTCGGTGCCGGCGAACAGGCCGCCGATCATGATCGACGACGCACCAGCCACGATCGCCTTGGCGATGTCGCCCGAGTAGCGGATGCCGCCGTCGGCGATCAGCGGGATGCGACCCTTCAGCGCGTCGGCCACCATGCCCACGGCGGTGATCTGCGGCACGCCCACGCCCGCGACGATGCGGGTGGTGCAGATCGAACCGGGGCCGACGCCCACCTTCACGGCGTCGGCGCCGTGCGCTTCGAGCGCCAGCGCGGCGTCGCCCGTCACGATGTTGCCGCCGATGACCTGGAGGTGCGGGAAGGTCTTCTTCACCCAGGCCACGCGGTCGAGCACGCCCTGCGAATGGCCGTGCGCGGTGTCGACCACGATGACGTCGACGCCAGCGGCCACGAGGGCCTCGACGCGCGCTTCGGTGTCGCCGCCCACGCCCACCGCCGCGCCGACGACGAGACGCTCGCTCGAATCCTTCGCGGCGTTCGGGTTGTCGCGGGCCTTCTGGATGTCCTTGACGGTGATCAGGCCGCGCAGCGCGAAGGCGTCATCGACCACGAGCACCTTCTCGATGCGGTGCTGGTGAAGCTTGGCGAGCACTTCCTCGTCCGTGGCGCCTTCGCGCACGGTCACGAGGCGGTCCTTGCCGGTCATGATGCTGCTCACCGGCGCGTCAAGGCGCGTCTCGAAGCGCATGTCGCGGCCGGTGACGATGCCCACCAACTGGCCGTTCTCCACCACCGGTACCCCGGAGATGCGGCGCGCGGCGGTGAGCTTCAGCACCTCGCCGACGCTCGTGCCCGGGGTGACGGTGAACGGCTCGCGGATCACGCCGGCCTCGAATTTCTTGACCTCGGCGACCTCGGCGGCCTGCCGGTCCGCGCTCATGTTCTTGTGGATGATGGCGATGCCACCCAACTGCGCCATGGCGATGGCGAGCCGCGCCTCGGACACGGTGTCCATGGCGGCGGCGACGATCGGGAGGTTCAGCGACAGGCCACGCGTCAGGCGGGTGGCGAGGGAGACGTCCTTGGGCAGCACGGCCGAGTGGGCCGGGATCAGGGAGACGTCGTCGAACGTGAGGGCTTCCGCCTGGATGCGCAGCATGGACTGCTCCGGAACTGGGAAGCGCGACATTCTAACCGTTCTGGCGGCCGCCCCGCTGACTGGCACCGAACCCGGGCGCCGGGCACCACTCTCAGGGGCCGGGGAGCAGCCCCGTGGAGAGCGCCGGCCAGCGGGTGATGATGACCAGCGCGATCCCCAGCAGCAGCAGGAACGGCAGGGTCGCCCGCACCACTGTGAGGAGGGACACCTTGAAGCGGTAGGAGGCGATGAACAGATTGATCCCGACCGGCGGCGTCATGTAGCCGATCTCGAGGTTGGCCAGCATCACCACGCCCAGGTGCGCGGGATGGACCCCGTAGTGCATGCCAAGGGGCACGAGCAGCGGGGTGAGGATGACGATGGCCGAGAAGATGTCGACCAGCATCCCGACCACCAGCAGGAACAGGTTCAATGCGAGCAGGAATTCGAGCGGCGTGTCGATGTGCGCGCTGACCCAAGTAAACAGCGCGCCCGGTACGTCCTGGTCGATGAACCAGTTCGACAGCGCCTTGGCGGCGCCCAGGACGAGCAGGATGGCGCCCACCATCCGCATCGCTTCGGCCATGATCGAGGGCAAGCGGCGCAGCGCCACCTCCCGGCGGACGACGGTGGTCACGAACAGCACGTACAGCGCGGTCAGCGCCGAGACCTCGCTGACGGCAAGGACGCCCTCGTACACCGCTGACAGCACGATCACCGGCAGCGGCAGCTCCCAGCGGGCGTCCTTCACCGCCGCCCAGACCTCGCCGGCATCGATGCCGCGGCGCGTCCGCGGCACGGCACGGCCCACCCAGACGGCATGCAGCATCAGCACGGCCATCATCACCAGGCCGGGCAGCAGCCCGGCGAGGAACATGTCCTGCACGCTCACCGAGGGCTGCGTGCCCAGCTGCCCGGCCACGAAGCCGTAGAGGATGAGCGGCAACGAAGGCGCGAACAGCAGGCCCAGGCTGCCACCGACCGTCACCAGGCCGAGCGCGTAGCGCTGCGGGTAGCCGGCTTGGATCAGCGCGGGGTACAGCAGCGCGCCCATGGCGATGATCGTGACGCCGGAGGCGCCGGTAAACGCCGTGAACAGCGCGCAGGCGACGATGGCGACCATCGCCAGGCCGCCGGGAAGGAATCCCAGCAAGGCGTCGGAGAGCCGGACGAGGCGCTTCGGCGCGCCGCTCTCCGAGAGCAGGTAGCCGGCGAGCGTGAACAACGGGATGGCCATCAGGCCCGGCGTGTCGCCGAGGCCGTAGAACTCGGTGAGCGCCGCCTGCTCGTAGCCCGCCGCCTGCAGACCGACGATGGCGACGCCGAGAATCACCGCGAACAGCGGCATGCCCAGCGCGGCAAGCAGCAGCAGGATCAGCAGCAGGACATCGAGGCTCACAGGGCGGCCTCGGGACGGGGACGTTCGGCAAAGCTCGCGAGGAACATGCGGAGGCTGAGCAGCCCGAAGCCCACCGGCAGGATGATCATCGGCACCCAGCTCTCGATACCGCTGACGAAAGGCAGAGGGAACTCCCGCTCGCTCTGCATCAGGCCCCAGCCGATCCATGCCGCCCAGGCGCAAAGGGCCGACGCCGCCGACTGGGTGAGCACGTGCAGCGGGCGCCACCACGCGTCCGGCAACAGTCGCGGCAAGGCATCGATGGCGATGTGCCGCTGCTGGCGCGCCGCGCCAAGCGCGCCCAGCATGGCGAGCCACAGCACGCCCGCGCGACTCACCGGTTCGGCCCAGGCCAGGCCATCATCGAAACCAACGCGCAGCACGATCTGTACCACGGCGAGCAGGAGCAGCCCGCCCAGCGCGATGGCGAGGACGCCATCTTCGGCCCGATGCAGCGCACGCAGGGCGCGCTGGAGGACGCTTTCGCTCAAGGCTGACTGCCCGCCGATGCCGGAGCCGTGGCCTTGGCGTCGCGGATGGCCTTCAGGATGGCCGGGCTGACGCCCTGCTCCGCTTCCAGCGCCGCCGTGACCTTCCGGCCCACCTGGCGGAAGTACTCCGCATCGGCCGGCGTCGGCGTCACGACCGTGAGGCCCTGCTTCTTCATGGCCTCGAGCGCGGCGACGTCATCGCGCCGGATGGTCTGGTCGACGCGAGCCGCCGCGGTCTTGAAGATGCGGTCGACGATGGCCTGGTCGGCCGGCGCGATGCGCGACCACGCGCGCTGGTCGACGACGATGAAGCCCACCACGTAGACCAGCGGCAGGTCGTAGAGCGTCTTCAGGCGGCCGTGCCACTGCAGCGCAACGGCGCCGGCCGGCGTGTTCGCCACCATGTCGACCATGCCGGTCTGCAGGCTGGTGAACACATCGCCGATCGGCAGCGGGATCGGGCTCGCCCCGCCCTCGCGGAAGGTCATTTCGGCGATGCGGTCGTTCTGCGGTACCCACAGTTTGGCGCGGCGCACGTCGTCCACGCCCGCCATGGGGCGCGAGCTCATCAGGTAGGCGAAACCCACGCCCGAGGCCCCGAGCATGTGGAAGCCCCGCTCGGCGAAGCCCGCGGCAAGCAGCGGATCCACCTTGGGCCGCACGCGATCGATCTCGGCGGTGTCGGCGAAGAGGAAGGGCAACGTGTAGACCGGCGCATCCGGGTACACCAGCGACAACTCGCTCGACGTCAGCACCCCGCCCTGCAGCTGGCCGCCCTGGCGGATGCGGCGAAGCACGGCCTGGTCATTGCCCATCACGCCGCCGGGGAAGTAGCGGATCTCGACGCGTCCAGCGGTCTCGGCCTTTACCTGCTCCGCGGCGGCACGCAGTTCACGCATCCACGGCGAACCATCCGGCGCCAGCGTGGCGAGGCGCAGGGTCTGGGTCTGGGCGAACAGCGCCGGGGCGAGCGCCAGCAGCAGGATCGGGAGCAGGAAACGGCGGATCATCGGGGGGCGTCCTTCAAAAATAGTCCTTGCCGGAGGCCAGCAGCGCCTTCGCGCGCGCCTGGGCCAGCGTGTTCATCAGCGTGAAGCGCGGCGCCTTCGGATCGGCGACCAGCACTTCGTTCAACAGGCGGTCGTGCAGTTCCTGGTCGAAGACCAGGCGCGCATGGAACTCCGCCATCAGCGTCTTGGCGTACAGGTTGCGCCCATCGGAGGCGTCGATCGCCTGCTGGAAGTAAGCCTTGCCCAGCTCGGGCTTGCCGCCGACCGCCTCGGGGCGCAGCGAGTTCAGCACGCCGAGGTAGACCAGCGGCAGCCCGTCCTCATGCTTCGGCTCGATGGCCACGACGCGCAGCAGCAGCGCCTCCACCTTCGGCAGGTCCGCCACCGCGCCCCAGTCGTCGCGATTCGCCTGGATGTAGCCCGCCCACGCCGCAGCCAGCCCATACATCAGCCCGATGCGCTCGTCGCCCACGCCCTCGAGGGCTGCAGCGAAGTCGTCCGGGTTGCCCTCGAGCGTCGCACACAGCGCGTCCTCCACGAGGCAGGTGGCGCGCTTCGCATAGGCCAGCGCCTTGGCCGAGAGCCGCTGCGCCCGCTCCGCGTCGGCTCCCGTGAAGTTGCCGGCATAGGCGCCATTGAGGTTGGCGGCGGCCAGCAGGGTGCCGACGTTGTCAGGATCGCCTTCGAGCAGGCCGTCGAGCAGCAGCAGGTACGCCGGCAGCCCGTCGCGGACCGTGGCGGGGTCGTCGGCATTCAGTACGGCGCTGCCGAGGTTGTCGGCGAGACGCTGGGTGGCCTTGCCGACGAGGGAGCTGCAACCCGCGGCAAGGAGCGCCAGCACGGCGATCAATGCGACACGAAGCGCAGGGCGATGGTCGGCGACGACGCGGGGGCGCGATGCGGTCATTCGGCCAGCCTATCGGGCATAGGTGTAAAGCTCGTGACCGGGACGATCGGCCGCATCTGCCGCTTCGATCGTGTTCTGCATCAAGGTCGCGACCGTCATCGGGCCCACGCCACCGGGCACCGGGGTGATCCAGCTCGCGCGCTCGCGTGCGGCGTCGAAGCCGACATCGCCGACCAGGCGACCGTCGTCCATGCGGTTGATGCCCACGTCGATGACGACCGAACCGGGCTTCACCCATTCGCCGGGCACGATGCCCGGGCGGCCGACGGCGACGACGAGGATGTCGGCCTGCTCGATCTGTCGCTGCAGCACTTCGCGCGGCGTGAACTTGTGGCAGGCGGTGACGGTACAGCCGGCGATCATCAGTTCGAGCACCATCGGCCGGCCCACGTGGTTGCTCACGCCGACGACCACGGCATTGGCACCGCGCACCGGGCGATCGGTGTAGCCCAGCAGCGTGGTGATGCCGCGCGGCGTGCAGGGGCGGAGGCCGAACTGACGGAGGGCGAGGCGGCCGACGTTTTCCGGATGGAACCCGTCGACGTCCTTGCGTGGATCGATGCGCTGGATGATCTCGCGACCGTCGCGGCCACCCGGGAGGGGGAGCTGCAGCAGGATGCCGTGGATGGCAGGGTCGGCGTTGAGGCGATCGATCAGCGCGATGAGCTCGGCATCGCTGGTGTCGGCGGGCAGGTCGAAGTCATGGGCCTCGATGCCCACCTTGAGGCAGGCGCGGCGCTTGTTGCGCACGTACACCGCCGACGCCGGGTCGTCCCCCACCAGCACCACCGCCAATCCGGGGCGTGCCTGCCCCGCCGAGAGCCTCGCCTGGACGCGGGCCGCAAGATCATCGAGCAGGCGGTCGGCGATGCCTTTGCCGTCAAGCAGGCGCGCACTCATCGGGGGTTCGGATCCGTGCTGGAAAGCCGCGGATTATCGCATGCCCACTTCGCGCCGTTAGGGCGAAGCACAAAAGGTCTCGATCGCCGCGTAGCCCTCGAACGCAGCGTGGGCACCGCAGCCCGGGCAGTCGGGATCCGCGGCCAGTTGCAGCTCGCGGAAGCGCATGCCGAGCGCGTCGACGGTGAGCAAACGCCCCACCAACGGATCGCCGATACCGAGCAGCAATTTCAGGGCTTCGGTGGCCTGCAGCACCCCGACCACCCCCGGAAGGACGCCCAGCACCCCGGCCTCGGCGCAGTTCGGGGCAGCGTCGGCGCCCGGAGGCTCCGGGAACAGGCAGCGATAGCACGGTGCCCTGCCCCGCTGTCGGCCCGCGTCGAACACCGACACCTGACCCGTGAAGCGCTCCACGGCGCCGTAGACCAGCGGAATCGCCAGTTCGCGGCACGCGGCGTCCACGAGGTAGCGGGTCGCGAAATTGTCGCTGCCGTCGAGGACGACATCGGCGCCACGCAGCACCGACTCGACGTTCGAGGGACACAGCCGGGCGGCGATCGTCTCGACGTTGAGGCGAGGATTCAGGGCGAGCAGCCGCTCACGGGCCGACGCCACTTTCGGCGAGCCGACCGCTGCGTCGGTGTGGAGGATCTGCCGCTGCAAATTGCTGCGTTCGACCCGGTCGTCGTCCACCAGCACCAGGGTCCCGACCCCGGCGGCGGCGAGATAGAAGGCCGCGGGCGAACCCAAGCCACCCGCGCCGACGACCACCACGCGCGAGGCCATGAGGCGCTGCTGCCCCGCCACGCCCACCGAGGCGAGGCGCAAGTGGCGGTCGTAGCGCGCAAGCGCGTCGGCATCGATGAAGGCGGCCGTTTCGGAAGTCGCCGAAGAAGCGAGCGGCAACCCGGCGGAACGCCAGGCGTCGAACCCGCCTCGGACGCTGGCCACCTTGCCGAAGCCTCGTTCGCGCAACAGCGCGGCCGCGCGCTGCGAACGTCGGCCTCGGGCGCAGATCAACACCACGGACGCGTCGGGCGGAGGAAGCGCGGCGGTGCCGGCTTCCAAGGCCGAAAGCGGCAGCGCCTCGCTGCCCTCCGGCAGGCCGAGCCGATGCTCCTCGGACTCGCGAACGTCGTAGAAGCGCGCCCCGGCCGCCACGAATGCCGCCACCTCGACCCCATCGCACTCCGGCACCAAGACGGTGGACACGCCTTGCATGGCATCGATCAATGCCTCGCCCGTCGTGGCCCACATCGCCTCGAGGCGTACCGGGTCGTCGGGCAACACGAGGAGCACCGCGCGCGGCGCGCGTTCGCCGAAGGGCGCCGCGATAGCACCATCGATCAAGGCCGAAAGCCGGCAGGTGCCCTCCGCGTCCGCCTCCGAGCAGGCGATCACGAGGTCGAAAGCCTGCGCGGCGTCGTGCAGCGCCGATGCCGCTCTCTGCGGATCCCCGGGCAGGATGGGCCAGGCGACAGGGTCGAGACCCATCGCCTGCAACAGAGCCACCAGCACGGCGCGCGCCGCGTCGTGGCGCTCACCCGCTCCGAGCGCCTGACCCGGAGGACGCAGCGCGTCCCCGCAACTGAAGACCGCCACCGTCGGCCGGCGCGCACAGGGCACCTCGGCGAGGCCGCGTGCGGCCAGCAGGCCGAGGTCAGCGGGAAGGATCCGATGGCCCGCCGCCAAGATCGCGCCGCTCGCATCCGCGATGTGGATAGCCTCCGCCAGCACCCGGCCTCGGGCGCGGGGCAGCGGCACGCGTTCGGCGTCGGTGCGGTGCGCGGCCCCCAAACGTCGGAGGGACTGGGCCTGCCAAAGACGATCGAGCGGCCGGATGGCCATGGCGTGGCCTCGCCGTCAGCGCTTCTTCGAGAAGCGCATCAGCCGGCGACGCTTGGCCACCTGACGCTCCGTCAGCACGTTCTTCTTGCCCTCGTAGGGGTTCTCGCCCTCGCGGAACTCGAACCTCAGCGGCGTGCCGACCAGCTTGAAGCGCTTGCGGAAGAAGTTCTCGAGGTAGCGCCGATAGCTTTCCGGCAGGCCTTTGAGGCGCGTGCCGTGGATGATGAAGGTCGGCGGCGTGTTGCCACCGGAGTGGCCGTAGCGCATTTTCGGTGCGTGGCCACGCACCGACGGTGGCGGATTGCTTTCATAGGCCACTTCCAGCGCGCGGTTGATCTCGCTCGTGCCGAAGGACTTCGTCACCGAGGCGTGCGCCCGGTGGACGGCCTTGAACAGCTCGCGCAGGCCACTCCCGTGCAGGGCCGAGATCGTGATGCGCTCCGCCCACGGTGCGAACGCCAGCTTGCGCTCCAACAGCACCCGGTTCTGCTCGCGCTCGTAGGTGCTGAGGCCGTCCCACTTGTTCACCGCGACCACGAGGCCACGACCCGCTTCGAGCACATGGCCCAGCACGGTGGCGTCCTGGTCGGTGATGCCCTCGGTGCCATCGATCAGCACCACGGCCACCTGGCAGTGCTCGATCGAGGCGAGGGTCTTGAAGGCGCTGAACTTCTCGACGGCTTCCTCGACCTTGCCGCGGCGGCGCAGGCCGGCGGTGTCGATCAGCCGGTACAGCTTGCCGTCGCGCTCGAGATCGACGGCGATGGAATCGCGCGTGGTGCCCGGCACGTCGGAGGCGATCATCCGCTCCTCGCCGAGCATGCGGTTCACCAGCGTGCTCTTGCCCACGTTCGGCCGCCCGACGAAGGCCACGCGGATGCGCTGCGGGTCGTCCTCGAGGACGGAGAGGTCACGATCGGCGGGCAGCCGGGATTGCACGAGATCGACGAGATCGGGGACGCCGCGCTGGTGGGAGGCCGCCAGCGGAAGCGCGTCGGCGATGCCGAACTTCGCGAACTCCGCCATGCAGTCGGACTCGACGAGCCCGTCGGTCTTGTTGACCGCGAGCACCAGCGGTCTGCCGGTCTTGCGCAGCCAGCCGATGATCTCGCGGTCGAGCGCGGCCAGACCTTCGCGGGCATCCACGACGAAGACCACCAAGTCGGCCTCGTCGACGCCCGCCCTCGCCTGCTTCGCGGTCGCACCAGCGAGCCCGATCTCCTCGCCCGACAGGCCGCCGGTGTCGACAATGGCGAATGGACGCGACGGGTCGAGTCGGCACACGCCGTAATGGCGGTCGCGCGTCACGCCGGGCTGGTCGTGGACCAGGGCGTCGCGCGAGCGCGTCAGGGCGTTGAACAGCGTGCTCTTGCCGACGTTCGGCCGACCGACCAGTGCGACAAGAGGCAGCATGGGGTTACTCGACGAGGCGATAGGCCGCCAAGCGGCCTTCGTCGGTCACGGCCACGACCGTACCGGTGGGGGTGACGATCGGGGTGGCGAGGATTCGGGCACTTCCCACGCGCTCCCGTGCAACGAACTCACCCGTGCGCGGGTCGAACCAGTGCAGGTAACCCTCGAGGTCGCCAACCACGGCAAAGTTGCCCGCCAACGCCGGCCCGGTCGGCTGCCGGCGAAGCAGGCCTTCCTGGCGCCACAGGGCACTGCCACCCGCGCGGTCGAGCGACCACAACGTACCGCCCTTGTCGGCCACCAGCACGCCGTCGGCCGTCAGCTCGACACTGTTGGCACCACCATTGTCGCGGGTCCACGAAATCTGGCCGGAGCTGATCGAGATCGCTGCCGTGATGCCGCGCGCACTGCTGGCGTAGACCGCGTCCGCGCCCAAGGCCAGATCACCATCGATATCGACCAGGCGGTCCAACTCGCTGCGGCCTTCGGGCTCGGCGACCGGGGCCTCCCAGACCACCAGCCCGTCCTCCGGACGCAAGGCGACCAGCGTGCCGTCATCGTGGCCGACCAGCACGAGGCCGGCCGCCATCACCGGAGCACTGGCTCCGCGGGACGTGAGGGTGGGGATGGCGCGATCAACCACCCATCGCTGCTTGCCGTCCGCCGCGTTCAGGCCGACCACTCGGCCGTCCTGCGAGCGCACGACCACGAGACCGTTGGCAACCAGGGGCGCGGCCAGCACTTCGGCCGAGGCTTGGGCTTCCCAGCGGGGCTCGCCGGTGTCGGCCGCCACGGCGAAAACCGCGCCACCGCGGCCCGCGACGACCACGAGGCCCTCGCCCACGCCGACCGAAGACTGCAATCCGCCTTCGCGGACGCCTCGCTTCCAGACACGCCAACCACGACTGTTGGTCAAAGCTTCGAGGTCGCGCTCCCAGCGCGTCTCGCCACTCTCGGCATCGATCGCCGTCAAGGAGCCGCCGTCCGCGACCACGTACAGCGTGGTGCCGTCGAAACCCGGGCGCTGGCGGAAACCCAGGTCACCTTCGCCGTCGCCCAGCGACTCGGACCACAGTTCCTCGACGCCCCGGGCATTCTCGATCTCAACGAGCTTCACCGGCGCGACGGCCCGTGCATCGTCGCTACGGAACCAGTCACGGACCGTCGTGCAACCCGGGAGGAGGAGCGCGGCGGCGATCGCCAGGCCGAGGAGCTTGCGCATGGATCAGGCTTCCGGAGTCGTTGAGCCGCCGGCGTCGGCGAGCTTGAGTTCGAGGAGGACACGCGTCGGCGAAGCGACGTCGGTGCCCGTCAAGGCGTTCTGGTAGGCGGCGCGGGCATCGTCACGCTTGCCCTGCGCAGCGAAAGCGTCCCCGCGAAGTTCATCGCGGAGGGAGGCATAGCCCGCAAGGTCAACGCTATCGAGGCGGGCCAGAGCCGCGTCGTGGCGCCCGAGCACCAGTTCGGCGCGCGCGGCGCGAAGCAGGAGCAACTGGCGGAGCGTCTCGTCGCGGGTGGTCGGCAACGCGCCCTCGATGGCCTTCAGCGCCTCTTCGGTCTTGCCTTCGTTCACCAGCGAAGCGCTGCGGCGAAGGGCGGCAAGCGCGGGGTACGGCGTCTCGGCGAAATTGGCCGCCAGCGACGCGGCGAGTCCCGACGCCTGCTCCGCTTCACCGGCTTCCTGCGCCGTCAGGAACGTCTCGAATTGCTTGGCCGCTTCGAGCTTGTGGGCGTCCTGGCGCCCCTGCCACGTCTGGAATCCGACGATGGCGGCGAGGCCGATCGCGATACCGCCCAGCACGGAGCCGCCATTGTCACGAAGCCACTTGCGGACGCGTTCGCCCTGTTCGTATTCGTCGATCTGGTCGTTGGACATGAGCCGTCGCCGCGCGACCGCGGCTTGTCAGGGGATGGGGCGAGGCCCCCGCGGCTTCAGCGCGCGACGGCCTCGATCGAGCCGTCGGAGGATAGCGCAAAGCGGGCGACGTTCGCCGCGCGCACCGGCTCGAGGTTCACGCGCGAGCCATTCAAGACAACTTCGGTCGCCTCGACGTTGCCGATGGTGACGCGGCCGATGTCGGTGGCGGCGAAACGCCGCGCCTCGCCCTCGCGGGCCAGTGCGCGCTCGACCACGCTTCCATCGCGCCCGAAGACTTCGATCCAGCTGTCGCCGGTGAAGCGCAATTCGAGTTGCGACGCGCCCTGGAGAACACCGGCAAGACTCGCCGCGACGGGCGTGGGCGCCCCGGGCTGTCCGGCGGCTTCGGGCAACTGTTGGGCATCCGGGGAGCCATTGACCACTGGCGAGGCTTCGCCGCTGGTGCCAGCGGCGACCGCTTCGGTGCCTGCGGCCAGCTCGACGGCGGATGGCGCGACCGCCGGTTGCGAGGCCGAATTCAGCTGGGGCTCCGGCGGGTCGACCACGGCGGTCGGAACGGGATCCAGCGAACGGTATTCGGCCGGGCCTGCCGCCGTCCACGAAAGCGCCAGGTAAACCAGCGGAAGGACCAGGAGGCTTCCCCCGACGTAGGCGGCGTTACGCATCGACACATCAGCGATGCGCCCCATCCGGGACACGGAAACCTGCGGGCGAAGCACCGGGGCTTCGACGCCGCGAGCCACGTCATCGAGGTCGACGCTGACGCCAAGGCGGCTGGCGTAGCGGCCCACCAGGTGGCGGGCGAAAACCGGTGCACCGAGGCGCGACCAGTCCCCGCGCTCGATGCTTTCCAGCACCGCCCGCGGGTTCTTCAGCTCGCGCGCCAGTTGGTCGATTTCGAGGCCCTGCTGCAGCCGCGCGGACTTCAGGCGTGCGGCGATGCCTTGGTTCTGTTCCGAAGTGCTCACTGTCTCGAACTACCCGTGTCGGAAGGGGGCGAGCTGGCCTCGAACTCGGCGGCGAGCGTCGCCAACTGATTGCGATAACGCGTGGCCGCCCGGACATCGCCCGCGGCGGTTTCGATTTCAATGGCCAGCGCCAGTTCCGCCGCCGTGAGAGGCGCCACGGCCTCCCGGCGCTGCAGGAAGGCCCTGGCCTTCAACGAGTCGCCACGGCGATGCTCGAGGCGCGCCATGCCGGACAGGGCCTGGATGCTCTGGGGGGACAAGGTGAGTGCTGCGCGGAAGTTGAACTCCGCCTGCTCGACGCGACCGGCCTCGGCCGCACAGCTTCCCGCGTTGGCGAGGGCCTGCGTCGGCTGGCGATAGGCCTCGTCTGCAATGGCATCGCTGAAGGCCTTCAAGGCTTCGTCGGTGCGGCCGGCACGGCAGAGCCAAGCCCCATAGGCATTCAGGACCGGGCCGCTCCGCGGCGCGATCCTGGCGGCCCGCTGGTAGTCTTCGCCCGCCTCGAGCGCCCGCCCCAACGCCTCAAGCGCGGCGCCGCGGGTGAGGTACGCGGATGGGCTGCGAGGATCCGATTTCACGGCAAGCTCGGCTTCCGCCAGCGCCCCCTCGGCATCGCCGCGCTCCAACTGGGCCTGCGCCGTATTGATCGAGCGCTGGGCGATCGGCGAGGTCTGGGGTTCGCCCCCGCTGGCGCTGCGCGGCGAAGGGCCCGCGGCGCAGCCGCCCAGAACGAGCGTCGCCAGGACCCACCCGAGGAGGAACTTAGGCCGCGGCATCCGCGCTGCCCTCGAGCTTGCGGCGGAATTCGGCCTGTCGGCGCGTCTTGTCCATCACCTGCCCCTTCAACTGGCCGCAGGCGGCATCGATGTCGTCGCCACGGGTGCGACGCACCATCGTCAGGATGCCGGCATCGAGCAGCTTCTTCTGGAAGGCGCGGATCTCCGCTTCGCCGCTGCGCTCAAATCGCGTGCCGGGGAACGGATTGAAAGGAATGAGGTTCACCTTCGCGGCATGGCCGTCCTGTGCCTGGCGGCAGAACTGGCGCATCAGCGCGGCGAGTTCACGCGCATGCTCGGGCTGGTCGTTCACGCCCTTCATGAGTGTGTATTCGAAGGTGATCGAATCGATCTTGGTGGATCGCACGTAGCGCAGGCAGGCGGCCATCAGCTCGGCGATCGGGTACTTCTTGTTCAGCGGGACGAGCTGTGTGCGCAGTTCGTCGTTGGCCGCGTGCAGCGAGACCGCCAAGGCCACGTCGCAGCGCGTCGCCAGCTGGTCGATCATCGGCACCATGCCGGCCGTCGAGAGCGTGACGCGCTTGCTCGCGAGGCCGAAACCGAGGTCGTCGCGCATCAGGTTCATCGCGGTGACGACGTTCTCGAAATTCAGCAGCGGCTCGCCCATCCCCATCATCACGACGTTGGTGAGCTTTCGGTCCTTGTGCGGAACATTGCCGAGGTGCCGCGCCGCCACGAAGACCTGGCCGATGATCTCGGCGGCGGTCAGGTTGCGGTTGAAGCCCTGTGTCGCGGTGGAGCAGAACTGGCAGTTCAAGCCGCAGCCGACCTGGCTGGAGACGCACAACGTGCCGCGGTTCTTGTCCGGGATGAGCACCGTCTCGACGGCGTTGCCCGCGTCCATGCCGAGCAGCCACTTGTGCGTGCCGTCGGTGGAGGGCTTGTCGAACATCACCTTCGGCGGGCGGGCTTCGCAGCGGTCTTCCAGCTTCGTGCGCAGGGCCTTGCCGAGGTCCGTCATGCCACCGAAGTCGGTGACATGGCGGTGGTAGATCCACTTCATGACCTGGTGGGCACGGAAGCGCTTCTCGCCGAGCTCGCGCTCGAAGAAGTCCTCCGCAGCCACGCGGTCGAGGTCCAAGAGGTTGACGCGCGGGGGCACCGCCGGCGCGACCGGCAGCATGACCTCAGCGGGGGCGTCACCCGGACCCATCGTTCGTCAGCGGGCGCAGAGCTCGGTCGCGCTGAAGAAGTACGCGGTCTCGATCGCGGCGTTCTCGAGGCTGTCCGAGCCATGGACGGCGTTGGCGTCGATCGACTGCGCGAAGTCGGCGCGGATGGTGCCCGGCGCGGCGTCCTTCGGGTTGGTGGCGCCCATCAGCTCGCGGTTCTTGGCCACGGCGTTCTCGCCTTCCAGCACCTGGATCATCACCGGGCCCGAGATCATGAACTCGACCAGCGCGTTGAAGAACGGACGCTCCTTGTGCACCGCGTAGAAGCCCTCGGCCTCCTTGCGCGACAGGTGCTTCATCTTCGCGGCGACGATCTTCAGGCCCGCGTTCTCGAAACGCGCGTAGATCTGGCCGATGACGTTCTTGGCGACGGCGTCGGGCTTGATGATGGAAATGGTGCGCTCTACGGCCATGTTTGCAAACCTTTGTCAATAGGAAAACAGCTAAGGCGAAGAGTATAGGCACCGAATGTCAAAAAAGACAGCGGGTTACGGCACATTCCGCAGGCCGGACTGAGGGTGTGAAGGCTCTTGGAATCGGGCGTCACCGCCCCTCCCCCCACCCCAAGGCTCGCGATCGTCCGCTTGATTCAATCAAGCACTTGACAGGGGGGCGCGAGGGCTGGAGCATCGAACGCGCGTTTGAAACGAGGCCCGCATGAGCACCACCCACTTCAACACCAAGGAACGGATCCTGGGCGCCGCCGAGGAGTTGTTCGCCATCCACGGTTTCTCGGGCACGTCGTTGCGCCAGGTCACCAGCCGGGCCGACGTGAACATTGCCGCCGTCAACTACCACTTCGGTTCCAAGGAAAACCTCGTGAACGAGGTCTTCCGCCGCCGGATGGACGACATGAGCGAGAAGCGCCTCAAGCACCTCGTCGACGCCCGACAAGCTCATCCGGGCAATCTCGAAGCCGTGCTCAAGGCCTTCATCGAGCCCCCGCTGGCGCTCACCCTGGACCGCCAGCACGGCGGCGCCGCCTTCGTCCGCGTCCTCGCGCGCGCCTTCGCCGAGAAGAACGACGGTCTGCGCAAGTTCCTGTCGGACAACTACGGGCATGTGCTGCGCGAGTTCGCCAAGGCCATTGCCGAGTGCGTGCCGGGCCTCCCCAAGGAAGACCTGTACTGGCGCCTGGATTTCGTCGCCGGCGCCCTGACCTACGCCATGGCGGATTTCGGCCTGATCAAGCGCCCCGCCGGCACCAGCGAGAAGCAGCACTGCGAAAAGGCCGCCCAACAGCTGGTGCGGTTCGCCGCCGCCGGCCTCCGGGCGGGCTGAGGCTCGACCGGCCGCCCGGCCCCGGGTTGACCATACGCTGGCGTATCTTTAACGTACGGCGGCGTACGCTTTCGCTTTCCACCCGTTTTCCCGTTCGCCTCCCTACCGGAGTTCCCCATGTCCCAGCTTCGTATCCGCAAAGTGGCGGTGCTCGGTGCCGGCGTGATGGGCGCGCAGATCGCCGCCCATCTCGTCAATGCCGACGTCGACACCCTGCTCTTCGACCTTCCGGCCAAGGAAGGTGACAAGAACGGCATCGTCCAGAAGGCCATCGCCAACCTCGGCAAGCTCTCCCCGGCCCCGCTGGCCGCCAAGGGCAAGGCCGCCGCGATCATCCCGGCGAACTACGAGCAGCACCTCGGCCTCCTCGCCGACTGCGACCTCATCATCGAGGCGATCGCCGAGAAGATGGAGTGGAAGAAGGACCTCTACGAGAAGATCGCCCCGCACGTGGCGCCGCACGCCATCGTCGCGTCGAACACTTCCGGCCTATCGATCAACGGCCTCGCCGACGCGATGCCGGCCTCGGTCCGCCCGCGCTTCTGCGGCGTGCACTTCTTCAACCCGCCGCGCTACATGCACCTCGCCGAGCTGATCCCGTGCAAGGGCACGGAAGCCGGCGTGCTGGAAGGCCTCGAGACCTTCCTGACCACCACGCTCGGCAAGGGCGTCGTCTACGCCAAGGACACGCCGAACTTCATCGGCAACCGCATCGGCGTGTTCTCGATCCTCGCCGGCATGCACCACACCGAGCGCCTCGGCCTCGGCTTCGATGAAGTCGACGCTGTCACCGGCCCGCTGATCGGCCGCCCGAAGTCGGCGACCTACCGCACCTGCGACGTGGTCGGCCTCGACACCATGGCGCACGTCATCAAGACCATGCGCGACACCCTGCCGGACGATCCTTGGCACGCGTACTTCAACGCGCCGGCCTGGCTGCAGGCCCTGATCGCCAAGGGGGCCCTGGGCCAGAAGACGGGCGCGGGTTTCTACACCAAGAAGGGCAAGGACATTCTGGTGCTCGATCTTGCCAAACAGGATTTCCGCCCCAGTGGCGCGGAAGCGAATCCTGAAGTGGTCGAGATCCTGAAGATCAAGAACCCGGCCGAGAAGTTCGCCAAGCTGCGCGCGCACTCGCACCCGCAGGCGCAGTTCCTGTGGTCGATCTTCCGCGACCTGTTCCACTACGCCGCCTTCCACCTGCACTCGATCGCGGACACCGCGCGTGACGTCGACTTCGCCATGCGCTGGGGCTACGGCTGGAACCTCGGCCCGTTCGAGACCTGGCAGGCCGCCGGCTGGCAGCAGGTCGCCGCGTGGATCGCCGAGGACATCGCCGCCGGTAAGGCCATGGGCACCGCCCCGCTGCCCGCATGGGTGACCGACGGCCGCGCCGGCGTGCACGGCAAGGACGGCAGCTTCAGCCCGGCGCGCAACGCCGCCCTGCCCCGCTCCTCGCTGGCCGTCTACGGCCGCCAGCGCTTCCCGGAAACCGTCATCGGCGAGGCCTCGGCCAACCCGGGCACGACGGTGTTCGAGACCGACGCGGTCCGCCTGTGGACCGACGGCGACGGCATCGCGGTGCTGAGCTTCAAGACCAAGATGAATACCGTCGGCGACGGCGTGCTGGCTGGGGTCCTGCAGGCGATCGACATCGCCGAGAAGGACTTCCGCGGCATGGTGATCTGGCAGCCGAAGGGACCGTTCTCGGCCGGTGCCGACCTCGCCGGCGCGCTCGGCGCCCTGCAGGCCGGCAAGCTGGACGAGTTCAACGCGATGGTCGCCACCTTCCAGGCGGCCAGCCAGCGCATCAAGTACTCGCTGGTGCCGGTGGTCGCGGCCGTGCGCGGCCTCGCGCTCGGCGGCGGTTGCGAGTTCCAGATGCACTCGGCCCGCACCGTGGCCCACCTCGAGAGCTACATCGGCCTCGTCGAAGCGGGCGTCGGCCTGCTGCCCGCCGGTGGCGGCCTCAAGGAGTTCGCCGGCCGCGCCTCGGCCAAGGCGAAGAACGGCGATGTGTTCGCCGAGCTGAAGCCGCTGTTCGAAGCCGTCGCGATGGGCAAGGTCTCGGCCTCCGCCCTCGAAGCGAAGGAACTCGGCCTGCTGCGCGACAACGACCTCGTCGTCTTCCACGAGCACGAGCTGCTGCACGTGGCGCGCCAGACCGCGCTCGGCATGGCCGAGGCCGGCTACCGCCCGCCGCTGCCGAACCGCACGATCACCGCCGCCGGCGACGTCGGCATCGCCACGTTCAAGATGATGCTGGTGAACATGCTCGAGGGCCGGATGATCAGCCCGCACGACATGGAGATCGCCACGCGCATCGCCACCGTGCTGTCGGGCGGCGAGATCGACCGCGGCGCCACCGTGGACGAGGACTGGCTGATCCGCCTCGAGCGCGAACACTTCGTCGCGCTCGCCCAGATGCCGAAGACGCAGGAGCGCATCGCGCACATGCTGAAGACCGGCAAGCCGCTGCGGAACTGAGGACAAGACCATGAGCAAGCAAGTTCAAGACGCCTACATCGTCGCCGCCACCCGCACGCCAGTCGGCAAGGCCCCGCGCGGCTTCTTCCGCAACACCCGTCCCGACGACCTGCTCGCCCACGTGCTGAAGAGCGTCGTGGCACAGGCCCCGGGCATCGACCTCTCGCAGATCGACGACGCCATCATCGGCTGCGCCATGCCGGAAGGCGAGCAAGGCATGAACGTGGCGCGCATCGGCGTGCTGCTGGCCGGCCTGCCGAACACCATCGCCGCGCAGACCATCAACCGCTTCTGCTCCTCCGGCCTGCAGGCCGTGGCGCTGGCAGCCGACCAGATTCGTCTCGGCAACGCCGACCTGATGCTGGCCGGCGGCACCGAGTCGATGAGCATGGTGCCGATGATGGGCAACAAGGTGGCGATGGCTCCCTCCGTGTTCGACAACGAGCACGTCGCCATCGCCTACGGCATGGGCATCACCGCCGAGAAGGTGGCCGAGGAGTGGAAGGTCAGCCGCGACGACCAGGACGCCTTCGCCGCCGAATCGCACCGTCGCGCGCTGGCCGCCATCGCCGCGGGTGAGTTCAAGGCCGAGATCTCGCCTTACGCCGTGCGCACCCGCGTGCCGGTGCTGGGCGGCAACACGGTCAAGCTGGTCGAGAAGACCGTCGACACCGACGAAGGCCCGCGCGCCGACACCTCGGTCGAAGGTCTCGCCAAGCTCAAGCCGGTGTTCCGCATGGGCGGCTCGGTGACGGCGGGCAACAGCTCGCAGATGAGCGACGGCGCCGGTGCGGTGCTGCTGGCTTCGGAGAAGGCGATCAAGCAGTACGGCCTGACCCCGCTCGCCCGCTTCGTCAGCTTCTCGGTCGCCGGCGTGCGCCCGGAAGTGATGGGCATCGGCCCGATCGAGGCGATCCCGAAGGCGCTGAAGCAGGCCGGCCTCACGCAGGACCAGCTCGACTGGATCGAGCTCAACGAAGCCTTCGCCGCGCAGGCGCTGGCCGTCACCCGCACCTGCGGCCTCGACCCGTCGAAGATCAACCCGCTTGGCGGTGCGATCGCGCTGGGCCACCCGCTGGGCGCGACCGGTGCCATCCGCACCGCGACGATCGTGCATGGCCTGCGTCGCCGCAAGCAGAAGTACGGCATGGTGACGATGTGCATCGGCACCGGCATGGGCGCGGCGGGCATCTTCGAGGCCCTCTGACGCCAGGCCCGGCCCGCGCCATCGCGCGGGTCGAGTGTTGGAACGCGAAAGGCCCGGAATCGCCGGGCCTTTCGCTTTTCCGGACGCGGGCAACGCGCGTCTTCGGCTCAGCGTCGCCCTGCCCCGCCCTCGCGCCAGTCCTTCCACGCATCCTTGGCCTGCAACCACCAGTACGTGGCCTGCGCGCCGCCGAAGCCCCAGGGCTTCATCGCCGACACGAGTCCATAGGGCGCGTACTGCTCCCACGTGGGGTCGCCCTCGGCGATGGCGGCCGCCAGCACTTCGCCCGCGACCGTGGTCGGCGCCACGCCGTGGCCGCCGAAAGCCTGTGCATGCCACAGCCCCGTTTCCAGCCGACCGATCTGCGGCATCTCGTGGCGGGCATAGCTCATCAGGCCCGACCACGCATGGTCGATGCGTACGCCATCGAGTTGGGGAAAGACCCGCAGGATGTCCCGGCGCAGAAGGCGCTCGACCTCGCGCGCGTCGCGATCCCGGACCGAAATGCGACCGCCCCACAGCAGGCGCGTGTCCGGCAGCAACCGGTAGTAGTCGAAGGCGAAGCGCGTGTCGTAGACGGCGGCCTGCGTCTCGAGCACCTCGGCCGCGCGTGGGCCGAGCGGCTCGGTGACGACCACGTAGGTGGCGATCGGGAGCACGGACGCGTCGATCTTCGGCACCAGTCCCGAGAGGTAGCCGCCGCAGGCCAGAACCACCTGCTCGGCCTCGACGGCGCCGTGCACGGTGCTGACGCGCCAGCCCGCCCCCTGCCGCGCCAGCCCGATGACCGGGCTCCGCTCGTGGACGGCCACCCCGAGATGCCGAAGCGTTCGCCCCAGGCCGCGCGCGTATTTCAGTGGATGGAAGTGGAAGGCCTGCGGTTCGAAGAGGGCGCCGCTGTAGCGGGCGCTTTTCACCTTCATCCGCAGGCGAGCGCCGTCGACGGGCTGCCAGCGCGTCTCGAAGTGCGTCTCGAGAAGTCGCCGGCGCCGCTCCAGCACCTCGCCGTCGCGGAACCAGTTCGCCCACAGCACCCCGCCGTCGGTCCGGTCGCACTCGATCGCGTAGCGCTCGGTGCGCGAACGCACCAGCGCGACGGCTTCCTGCGTGCGACGGTAGACGGCCCGGGCCGCGTCGGGCCCAAGGTCGGCGAGGAGATCGGCTTCACCCCGCGAGTACCCGGCGAACACGAAACCGCCGTTACGTCCCGACGCACCAAAACCCAAGGTTTCCGCCTCGAGCAGGACGAGGTCCGTGACGCCACGTTCCACGAGGCCGAGGGCCGTGTTGAGGCCGGCGAACCCGCCGCCGATGATGCAAACCCGCGCCTGCACCCTCTCGCGCAGCGGCGGCGCCTCCAACGCGGCACCGGCCGTCGCGCGGTAGTAGTCGCTGCTGGAGGGGTCGAACATGGGCAGGCCGCTTGATCCTTCGCCGGCGGAACGCCTGCGCTCAGTCCGAGGCCAGGGCCTGTCGCATCAGGGCCTTCGCGGCGTCGCGCAGGTCTGCATCCTCGAGGGCGTACTGGAGGGTCGCCTCGATCAAGCCGATGCGGCTACCGCAATCGAATCGCCGCCCTTCGAACCGGTAGGCCAGCGTCTTCTGCTCCTTGAGCAAGGCCGCGATGCCGTCGGTGAGCTGGATTTCCCCGCCTGCCCCCGGCTTCGTCGCTTCCAGGAGCTCGAAGATCCGCGGTTGCAGGACGTAGCGGCCGACGACGGCGAGCGTGCTCGGCGCTTCTTCCGGCCGAGGCTTCTCGACGATGGCACTGATCTCGCCATGGCGCCCGGTGAAATCGCGCGTCGCGACGATACCGTAGCTGCGGGTCTGCTCGATCGGCACGTCCTGGACCGCGATCACACTGGCTTGCTGCTGGGTGGCGAGTTCCACCAATTGCCGCGTCGCGCCGGGGCCGCGATTCCAGATGAGGTCGTCGGGAAGCAGGACCGCGAACGGCTGGTCGCCGACGACGGGGCGGGCGCAGAGCACCGCGTGGCCGAGGCCCAGGGCCTCCGCTTGCGTCACGAACACCGCGCGGACGTGCCGCGGCAGGACGTCGCGGATCATCGCCAGCAGTTCGGACTTGCCGGCGCGCTCCAGCTTCTGTTCCAGCTCATAAGCTTTGTCGAAGTAGTCGGCGACGGAATGCTTGTAGCGATTCGTCACGAACACCAGCGTGTCGCAGCCCGCCTCGATGGCTTCGTCGACCGCGTACTGGATGAGTGGGCGGTCGACGACCGGGAGCATCTCCTTCGGCACCGTCTTGGTCGCCGGGAGGAATCGGGTCCCGAGCCCCGCGACGGGGAACACCGCGCAACGGACGCGCGTGCTCATGGGGTGCGCCCGCCGCGGATGACCTGCGGGCGGAACGGCCCGGTGATGCGGTGTGCCGCCGTGACGGCGAACTCGGGAATGGCTTCGGCAATCACTCGTCGGATCTCGATGTCGTCGTCGCGCTGCATCGCCTGCCGCAGCGCCTTCAGGGTAGCGTCCACCTGGGCGAGGTCGACGGGCCGTGGCTCGGCCAGGAAAATCTTGGGGTGCACGGTCTGCGAGTAGCTTTCGTCCGCATGGAAAAGCTCCTCGTGGAGCTTCTCGCCGGGACGAAGGCCCGTATAGCTGATGTCGATGTCGCGGTAGGGCGCGAATCCGGCCAGCCGGATCATCTGCTCGGCCAGCACGCGGATCAGCACCGGCCGCCCCATGTCGAGGGTGAAGATGCCCGAGGCCTCGCGAAGGGTCGTGGCCTGAAGGATCAGCTGACAGGCTTCCGGGATCGTCATGAAATAGCGTGTCACGTCCGGATGCGTGACCGTCACCGGACCGCCGCGACGGATCTGCTCCCGGAACAGCGGCACGACGCTCCCCGCTGAATCGAGCACGTTGCCGAAGCGCACGGTCACGAGGCGAGTGGTGGAGCCCTCGCAGCGCGCGAGGCAGGCCAACTCCGCCAGGCGCTTGCTCGCCCCCAGCATGTTGATGGCGTTGACGGCCTTGTCGGTGGAGATCAGCACCAGCGTCTTGACGCCGCCCGAGACCGCCGTCCTCGCCACCACTTCGGTGGCGAAAAGGTTGTTGCGAACCGCCTCGCGAGGCTGCGCCTCGAGCAACGGCACATGCTTGTAGGCGGCCGCGTGGAACAGCTCGTCCGGGCGCCATTGTTCGAGGAGGCGGCGCATCAGGGCCTCATCGCCGCAGTCGCCGAGCACGTATTCGGCCTGCAGGCGCGGGAAGCGCGCGCGCAGGTCGAACTGCAGCTCGTGCAGCGCCAGCTCGGAGCGCTCCACCAGAACCAATTGGCCGACGCCGACACTGGCGCACTGGCGGGCCAGCTCCGAACCAATCGAACCGCCCGCGCCCGTGATCAACACCGAGCGGCCGGCGAGGGATTCGCGGATCGCGACCCAATCCGGCACGACGGGATCGCGCCCCAGCAGGTCTTCGATGGCGACGTCCTTCAGGCCGCCGTGCATCCACTGGTCCTGCAGGACCTCTTCCGGGGCCGGCATGCGGCTGAAGCGCAACTTCAAGCGCTCGCACTGCGCGGCGATCCGGCCCAGTTGTTCGCTCTGGTCACCGGCGAGCGCGATAGCCACATGGGTCACCGCCGCCTCTTCGGCGATCCGGGCCAGGTCCTTGATGCGGCCGAGGACGGGCAAACCGTAGATTTTCGCGCCTTGGATGCTTCGATCATCGGCGAGGAAACCCACCACCTGGTAGCGGTCGCTACGCTGCAGGTCGCGCGCGAGGCTTTCCGCCGTGGGCCCCGCGCCAAGGATCAGCAGCCGCTCGCGTTGCCCGACTGGCCCCCGCAGGCCCTGGCTGTCCTTCCAGGCGCGGAAAAGCAGCCGCGGCGTGCCGAGCAGGACCGCCAGCACGACCGGGTACAGCACCAGGGCCATGCGCGGCACGCCCTCGGCACGATCGTGGAACAGGAACAGCAGCAGGGCCACGATGAGGCCACCGACCACGCTGCTGGTGAGGATGTTCTTGAGGTCGGGGAGGCTGGCGAACCGCCACAGGCCGCGGTAGAGACCCATGCGCCAGAAGACCGAGACCTGGACAGCGACGACCACGACGCTTTCCAACAGGAAGCCGTGCAGGGGCGCCGTGGCGCCGATCGAGGCATAGCGGAAGGCGATCAGTCCTTGCCACGCGATGACCACCATCAAAACGTCATGCAGCACCACCAGCACGCGGCTGATGGAAATCCGACCGAATCGCGGGGGCGTCACCACGTGCCGCGCTCCTTGAGCCGGCGCGTGAAGTGCCGGGTCAGCAGCCACCACGCCAACGTGGTGGCGCCGACGAAGCCGGTCGCCACGATCGTGCTCCACCCTGCCGAATCCGCCACGGCCATCCCTCCCCCGCTCACCAGCATCCAAGCCCCGTAGACCATCGTCACGCGGCCGTGACTGTAACCGCTGCGTGTGACGAGCTGATAGAGGTGCCGGCGATGCGCAGAGGCCAACGGTTCACCATCGAGCGCACGCAGGACGAGAGTGCCCAGCACATCGACGAGGAAGGCGGAGCTCGCCACCATCGCCACTAGGGCGATCTCGACGCGCGGCGCCGCCAACACCAAGGACGCCAAGGCGAATCCGAGAACGTGGCTCCCGCAATCCCCCATGAATGCCCTGGCCTTCGGGAAGTTCAGCGGAAGGAAGCCCGCGCACGCCGCCAGCACCGAGAGGGCGACGCACACCACGAGCCCTGCGCCGGCACCGGCGGATGCGCCGAGGACCGCGGCGCAGACCGCCATGGCGGCCAAGGTCGCGATGCCATCGATGCCATCCATGAAGTTCCAGGCGTTCACGAACAGCAGCACCACGGCCATGCCCGCCACGACGGACAACGCGGCCGGAATCGCGAACGGCAGGCCTTCAGGCGTCAACGGCAGGGCGATCGCCACGGGAAGCGCCGCGAGTGCCTGACCAGCGAACTTCGTGGACGCGCGGAGGGGCCTCAGGTCGTCGACGAAGCCGACCAACGCCACCACCAGGCCACCGAGTAGCACGGCCGCGCCGCCCTCTCCCCGAGGGGCCCAAAGCGCGATGGCGAGCCCCAGAGCGACGGCGATGCCGACGCCCGCACCACGGGGCGTCGCCACGACGTGGCTGCTGCGATGCCCCGGGACGTCGAGGACGCCCCGACGAAGGGCGATCCTCCGCCACGCGTCGGCCACAAGCAAGGCAATCCCCGCAATCACCAGCCACCGCGGCCATTCCGACGGCAGCCACTCGAACAGCGGACTCACCACCCGCTCACTCGATGGCCACGTGGGGGAGAGGCTTGATCGACGCCCACTGCTTGCAGCTCGGACACTGCCAATGGTGCGCGCGCGCGCCGAAGCCACAACTCTGGCAACGATAGCCTGGCGAGCGGACGATCAGCTGTTCGTTGATCTGCTGCAGGGCCACCAGCAATCCGCGCGCGTCGTCGCTCTCGCTGCGCAAGGCCAGCTCGATCAGCGCCGCTTCGCCGCGGATCGAGGGCCGTTGCCTCAGGTGCTTGCGCAGGAACTCGAGGGCCACGCCGGCCCCCTCCTCGGTCTCGAGTCGGCGCGCCAGCGCCAGGGCCGGCGAGACGCCGCGATAGCGTTCGACCATCTCGAGCAGGAAGCTCCGCGCGCGCGCCGGGTCGTCGCCACGGTCGTAGGCGGCGAGCAGCGGCGGCAGCACTTCGGGCAGGAACTCGATGTCCTGGCGAGCGGCACGCTCGTAGGCGCGGATCGCCGCGGCGTCGTTGCCTTCGGCCAATTCGATCTGGCCTTCCAGCAAGGCGGCGCGCACGCTGTTGGCGTCGGCGGCATGCGCGCGCTCGAGGTGCTGCCGAGCCAAGGGACCGTCGCCCTTCAACCGCGCTTTCTCGGCGAGCTCGCATTCGAACTGGGCGATGAGCTTGCCCATCGGCTCCTGCGTGGCCTGCTCGTAGCGACGCGCGTGGTCGATGGCCTGCTGCCAGTCGCGCTCCGCCTGGTAGATCGACATCAGGTGGCGCAAGGCTTGCGGTGCGGCTGAACCCAGCTTCACGAGGTCGGCGAAAAGGGTCTCCGCGCGGTCCAGCAAGCCGGCGCGCATGTAGTCCTCGCCGAGGGCGAGGATGGCGCGCGTCTTCTGTTCGTCCGAGAGGCCCGGCCGCGAAATCACGCTTTGGTGCAGGCGGATGGCGCGGTCCACCTCGCCGCGTCGGCGGAACAGCGTGCCCAGCGTGAATTGGGTCTCGAGCGTTTCCTTGTCGCGCTCGGCGATCTGCAGGAAGACCTCGATGGCCTTGTCCTGCTGCTCGTTGAGCAGGTAGTTCAGGCCGCGGAAGTAAGTTGCGGAGAGTCTCGAGATTCGCGCCCCACCCCGACGCTCGCTGCCGCGCTGCCCGAGGTACCAGCCAGCCATGCCGATCATCGGCACCAGCAGCAAGACCCACCAGATGCTGATCATCCGGCGGACGCCTCGTCGTCTTCGGCCGGAACGGCCGGAGTGGCGGCCAGGCTTCGCGACAGCAGGGCGGCGAGGCCACCCAGCATGGCGCCCAGCAGCAGGACGGAGAGCAGCAACAGGCCCAGGGGGAGCGAGAACTCGATCCAGAGCAGGTCGAGATGCACGGCCTCGCCATTCAGCGCGACGACGCCGACGCCGAACGCGATGCAGAGGAGTGCCAGCAGGAGGCGGAGCAGACGCATGCGACCACGCCGTTGCGGAGGGATCGCGGGATTATCGACGGATCAGGGCGCTTCGGGAACCACGGGGTTCACGCGCTCGCGAAGTTCCTTGCCCGGCTTGAAGTGCGGAACGTACTTACCCGGAAGCTCGACGGACTCGCCGGTCTTCGGGTTGCGGCCCAGCCGCGGCGGACGGAAATGCAGGGAGAAGCTGCCGAACCCGCGCACCTCGATGCGCTGCCCGCTCGTCAGCGAGTCGCTCATCATCTCGAGCAGGGATTTGACCGCCAGCTCGACGTCTTCGGGCTTGAGATGGGGCTGGCGGAGCGCCAATGCCTCGATCAGTTCGGACTTGGTCATCGATCCCTTCGACGGCCGCATTCAGGGGCAGCGGCCCGGGCGAACCCGGGCCGCCGTTGTCGCTTCGATTACTCGCGGTTGCCCAGCTGCTCGCGCAGGAGCGCGCCCAGCTTGGTCGTGCCGCTGGAGGCTTCAGCCGCCGACTTGTTGTACTCGGCGAGGGTCTCCTGCACTTCGGCCTCGTCCTTGGCGCGGATCGAGAGCTGCAGCACGCGGCTCTTGCGGTCCGTACCGACGATCTTGGCTTCGATGCTGTCGCCGACCTTCAGGTGCTGGCTGGCGTCTTCGATGCGCTCCTTGGCGATGTCCGAGGCGCGGATGTAGCCCTCGACGCCATCGCCCAGGTCGACCGTGGCGCCACGGGCGTCCACTTCCTTGACGGTGCCGGTCACGATCGCACCCTTCTGGCGCTGGGCCACGAAGGAACCGAACGGGTCCTGCTCCATCTGCTTGATGCCCAGCGAGATGCGCTCGCGCTCCGGGTCCACGGCGAGGACGACGGCCTCGACGGTGTCGCCCTTCTTGAAGTTGCGGACGATGTCTTCGCCGGTGGTGTTCCAGCTGATGTCCGACAGGTGCACGAGGCCGTCGATGCCGCCTTCCAGGCCGATGAAGATGCCGAAGTCGGTGATCGACTTGACCTGGCCCGAGACCTTGTCGTTCTTCTTGTTCATCGCCGCGAACGCTTCCCACGGGTTCGGCGTGC
>Ga0209278_1000190_pt1 | contig 66706 bp, 49 predicted proteins | sample JI81BgreenDNA_FD_187504 | JGI IMG/M metagenome (GOLD analysis project Ga0209278, IMG submission 187504) | Wastewater effluent complex algal communities from Wisconsin, to seasonally profile nutrient transformation and Carbon sequestration -... | ecosystem: Engineered > WWTP > Effluent > Algae... | reverse complement strand
CCAGCTTATGAAGAAAAAAGGGAAGACGGTAAAAACCATGGTTCCCTTTACAGTCTGGCTGATGCCGACTTAAGAAACGAAAATTAAGAAAATCCTGATTTCTTCTTGACTTTAAACACAGAATCTCTGCGGTGAATAATCCGATCTTTAAGCCTTTTAATACTTGATTCCTTGTCTACCAAAGTCCTGCTCATCACCCCGCCTTTTACCCAGCTCAATACGCCCTACCCGGCGACAGCTTACCTCAAAGGGTTTTTGAATACACTCAGCGTGTCGTCAAGGCAAGCTGACTTGGGCATCGAGGTGATTTTGAAGCTTTTTTCCAAAAAAGGACTTACCCAAGTCTTTGACATCGCCGCTCAAAAAGCCGAGGAACTCTCCGACAACTCCGCCCGCATCCTACGCATGAAGGCCAGCTACCTCCAAACCATCGGCCCGGTGATTGACTTCCTTCAGGACAAGAATCCAACCCTTGCCTACCATATTTCCGAGGGGAATTTCCTTCCCGAAGCCGGTCGCTTTGAGCAATTGGATGACTTGGAATGGGCCTTTGGTACCTTGGGTGTGCGGGACAAGGCGCGCTACTTTGCCACGCTTTATTTGGAGGATATCGGCGATCTGATCACAGAGGCCGTGGATCCGCACTTCGGTTTTAGCCGCTATGCAGAGCGATTGGGCATGTCGGCCAAGACCTTTGACGAGATGGACGAAGCGCTCAAGCAGCCCCTGAGTCTGATCGATTCCTTGTTGCTGGAGCTGTTGGAAGAAAAAATCCAAGCCTATCAGCCCGAGTCGGTCGCCTTCTCGGTACCCTTTCCCGGCAATCTCTACGGGGCGCTCAAGTGCGGGCAATACCTCAAAGCAAACCACCCTGACATCAAAGTCTGGATGGGAGGAGGCTATCCCAATACCGAACTCCGCTCGCTGAAGGAACCGCGGGTCTTCGACTACATTGACTTTATCACGCTGGATGACGGAGAGGCTCCAATCCAATTGCTGCTGGATTACCTGGAGGGGAAAAGGCCCATCACCGAACTGAAGCGCACTTTTGTTCGCATCGATGGTCAGGTGAAATTTTTGAATAACTCAGCCGTCAAAGACCTTCCTCAGCGGGAAGTGGGCACGCCGGATTACAGCGACCTGGCCCTAAGGGAGTACCTTTCCGTGATTGAGGTGGCCAATCCCATGCACCGACTTTGGAGCGATGGTCGCTGGAATAAGTTGACGCTAGCGCATGGCTGCTACTGGGGCAAGTGTACCTTCTGTGATATTTCGCTGGACTATATCGGGCGCTATGAACCCATCAATGCCTCCATTCTCTGTGACCGGATCGAGGAGATCATGGCGCAAACGGGCACCAATGGCTTTCACTTTGTTGATGAAGCCGCGCCTCCTGCGCTGATGCGGGATTTGGCGATTGAGATCTTGCGCAGGGGCTTGGTGGTAGTTTGGTGGACCAACATTCGTTTCGAAAGCAGCTTCACGGCAGACCTCTGCAGACTCCTTCGGGCATCGGGCTGTATCGCAGTATCCGGTGGTTTGGAAGTGGCTTCAGATCGCCTGTTGGCATTGATCAAAAAGGGCGTGACCGTGGCCCAGGTTGCCCAAGTGACGAATCACTTTACCGCCGCGGGGATCATGGTTCATGCGTACCTGATGTACGGCTATCCGACTCAGACGGCACAGGAGACGGTTGACTCCATGGAAATGGTGCGGCAACTGTTTGAGATTGGGGTCTTGCAGTCGGGCTTTTGGCATCGATTTGCGATGACAGCCCATAGTCCGGTGGGGCTCGATCCAAAGGCATTTAAGGTGCATCGAACAGACTTGGAGTTGGGTCCTTTTGCCAACAACGAGGTGGATTTTGAAGATCCAATCGGGGTGGATCACGGACTTTTTTCTGAAGGGCTGCGCAAATCCCTTTTCAACTACATGCACGGGGTCGGTTTTGACATTCCGCTGAAAAACTGGTTTGACTTCAAGGTTCCGCCGACCTCGATTCCCAAAAAATACATTCAACAGCAAATCGAACATGCGCCTCCCCAAGCCTACAAGGATCAAAACCGCATCCTGTGGATTGGAGCGCAACCGGAGCTGATGGAGGCGGAAGAAGGATTCTGCGAGTTGGTTTTCTCCGGGAAAAAGGAAGATTTCGCCCTTGAGCTTCCGGTTGAACTCGGAGAATGGGTGTGTTGGCTACTGGCAAAAGTGGCCTACACAGAGGAACTCTCGACACTCAAGCCAATCCGCGAACATTACGAAGCTGAGTTGGGAGATTTCGAGGAGATGTTGGAATCCGAAGTTTGGGAAATCCTCAAAGAACACGGCTTGCTGGTGTTTTGAGGAAATAGGAAGTACGAGGTACGAAATCCGAAGTACGTTGAAGTACGAAATGCGAAAGTCTAAGCAGACGACATCGCACATCCGACATCTCACACTTGTGCTGAGCCTGTCGAATCATCCGACATCCGACATCCCACTTCTCATCGATTACTCTCACTGATCCAATGGAACTGCCTTTCGGTAAGTGGGAAGTGACGGTTAAGCTTTTTGAGCACCACATGAAGAGAGTCATTTTCTTTTTTGCCACTCAATATGATCCTATCCTTCTCCGGGAGTTTCATCGTGAAAGAAGCAACAATTGCGCTATCCCAAGCGAATATTTTCCAATCCAATCGGCTACCCATACTATCGGGTAAGTAAGTAAAATAGGCCCTTCCATACCTCATCCTGAAACTGGAATCCTGTGCGGAAAAGCTACCCTGACCATTGTAATCAAAAATCACATCCCGCCACCTCAGCGAATCAGCGAGGCTTTCCGGGATGGTGTCGCCGTTTTTCACAAAAGTTTGCACATGGTACATTCCGGGTTGAATAGGTTCTAGCACCTTAGTTCGTTCCGCTTGGGTTTCTTGGTAGTAGGGGTAGGTATTGGTCACAGTAAACCCAAAAGTGAAAAGAAAGAAAACGGTTTTTAGGACGATTCGTGAGACTTTTTGCCATTTAGCCGTGTAGATTTTTTCAAATAGTGGGGAGGGAAGTGTCGGCGAATTTTGAATGAAAAAGGCAACAAGTCGCTTTCTTTCCTGCCACACCAAAAAGACGCTGGCAAGCAGAAGATTACTGGAGTAGATTTTGACAGGGATATCGTAGCTGTAATTGAGCATGACGACATTGGCAAAAACACCAACAGCCAAAAGCGCTCCAAGCAGGGCGGTTTTTCTCCAAAAAAGTAACAGCCCCACAGCTACTTCAGCCAATCCGGAGAAGATCTGATAAGGCTCGCTGTAGCCAATGAACATCCAAGAAAACCGCATCGGAAGGTAATCGCCCAAAGGAGTGGCCAGTTGGCTCATATTGGGAAAATGCATCTGCATAGCGAATACTTTTAGGATGCCATAAGAAAAGGATATCCCTGCCAAGCTATACCGCACCAGGATGCAAAGAAAGTAATGAAGTCTAGGGTAGAGGGCAGTTTTGTAATCCAAGATCGTCCAAATCAGTGACCCTGTCGCACTTAGGATCAAATAAGTGAATTGCTGCGCCCATCCAAAACTGGTGTCTCCACTTCCTCCGCCAAACTGATTGAGTGTTGGCTTGATTTGAAAAAGGTGATCATTGAGGTAAAAAACCAAAGCATCCAAAGGGATCGATGTCAGTTGGGGCAACCATTCCAGGACTGGTATCCCAAAGAAGTATTGCAGTGGATTGAAAAACAGGACGAAATAGATGAAGGCAAATCGGAAGGTGACCGTTCCAAAAAGGGAGGAGTCAGGGGTTGTAGGATTCATAAAAGTGAGTTTTGATCTTCAAAGTATTGAAAATCATTTATTCCTAGGGTGTATGGTCTTTTCTTTTTTCCAGATGTCCGTTGTAGTACCGAATATTCCAAGCGACAATTAGGAATGAAAATCCAGCTTTTATGTAGATTCACGCAAGACGAGGGATAATTCTGTAATTTCCCGTGCTAAAACCCCAACCCATGGAAGAACCTATTTTTGAGAGTAAAAAGGAAAAAGACAAGACCGAACGGGAGAGACAGACCTTTTACCGCGTCGCTTTTCAAAATTACAGCAACCTCCTGCAGATTGCAGACAATAAGGCCAATATCATCATCAGCATCAATGCCTTGGTGATTTCTTCATTGATTGCTTTGGTAAGCTATGGGTCGATTTCCAATCAGGTGCAGATGAATCAGCCTGTGGTGTTTGTGCCGATTCTGGTTTTTTTGAGTTTGATTCTGACCTCGACCTACTTGGCAGTCCAAGTAGCCAAGCCCAAAATAATGGGCAAATCCAAAGAAAAAGAAGAAAAGACCCAGTTTAGCATGCTCTTTTTCGGAGCTACAGATTTTTATTCCTATGAAGAGTACCTCATAGAAACGCACCGTGTGCTGCATTCCAGAAAGGAGATTCAGGACCAAATGACCCTCTCTCTTTACTACCAGGGCAAAGTACTCAGCAGAAAATACAAAGTGCTTCGCCATGCTTACACCATTTTCACATTGGCTTTGATTTTTGGCGTAGTGGTCTTATTAGTCAACCTGATTTTAGCTTAAAAAAAAGACCTGCTAAGTTTTTGAAACTTGACAGGTCTAACTCACTTAAAGACAACTTTTTTCTCAATAGGTGTACTTCACAAATACCCGCTTGGTGATCGTCTCTTCATCGGTTTGAATCAACATGTTCGAAGCTTCGTCCATGGAGGCTTTTGCACTCATCATGTACATCGGCTGGGGTCTGAATTGAGGCTCCACCGATACATGAAATACCCGCAAACCTTTCAGATTTAAGGTGCTTCCGATCAGGGTAGCCCTTGCTTCCGCATCTTTGAGTGCCTCGGTCAGCAGGGTAGTTTCGAGCGCTTTGCGAGTCGCCTCAGCAACACCAAACTGGAGGTTGTAGCTCATGTCACCGGCTTTTTGGATGGCTTCTGCGATTTTTTGAAGGTCTTCGTTGGTGGCAGAAGTGACGATTCGTAGGTTTTGACGGGCCACGTAGCCGCTGTCCTTCACAGTTCCATTTTGATAGATTCGGTTGACATCCACTGAATAGTTATCTGCTACAAGCTTGTAATCCCTGATTTTCTCCTTTTTGAGAAGCTCGGCTAGAGCTTGCGTTTTTTTATTCAGCGTCGAGACGGCATCGTTTACTTTCAGCTTTTTTTCTTCCAGAGAAATGGAAAAAACTGCTTCATCGGGAGCGACTTTTCGCTCCGCATAGCCTTCTACTTCTACGAGAGGGACTTGCTGTATCTGTTGTGCTGCGAGTGGTAGACTGAGCAATAGTCCTGCGAGTAATCCAAAAATGGTTTTCATATGTGTTTACAGTTGGTTGGGAGATGATTGTCAAAAGATGAACCAAAATACTTCATTGGGACTGGAATTGCTTGGCTTAAGTTTTTTTAACAGGGAAAAAGCGGCTGCGGATCCATTTTTCCACTTCCACGGCATGGAATACCACCAAGGCCATGCCACCTGAAAACAGCAATTCCTCTAAATCCAGCGGCTCAGTTCGGAAGATCGGATTCATAAATGGCAGATAAATCACGCCAAGTTGCAGGAAAAAGGTAAATCCAACAGCCAAAAGTAAAGGCTTATTACTCAGGAATCCCTGTTGGAAGAGAAAGCTCCTATCACTCCTCACGGCCAGTACATGGCCCAGTTGGGAAAAGGCCAAAACCGAAAAGACCATCGTCTGCCAGTGCCAACCCTGCTTGATAGCCCAATACTGGGTAAAAAGCGTGACAGCTGCCATCAGCATCCCCACCCAAATGATGTGATAGCCCACCCCATTGGCAAAGAGGCTTTGCTTGGGAGGTCGTGGAGGCTGTTTCATCAGGTCTTTTTCCGCCCGCTCACTTGCAAGGGCCAAGGCAGGTAGGCCGTCGGTCACAAGATTGATCCAAAGGATATGAATGGGTAGGAGGGGATTGGGAAACCCCAAAAACGGTGCGAGTCCGATCGTCCAGATTTCCGCGCCATTGCAGGTCATGATGTACTTGATGAATTTGACGATGTTGTCGTAGATGCGTCGGCCTTCTTTGACTGCCCGGACGATGGTAGAGAAATTGTCATCGAGCAAGATCAGGTGAGCGGCTTCCTTGCTCACGTCTGTTCCGGCGATTCCCATGGCCACACCGATATTGGCGGCTTTGAGAGAGGGAGCATCGTTGACTCCGTCACCGGTCATGGCGGCAAAATGGCCTTTTCGCTGGAGTGTCTGTACAATCCTGAGCTTTTGTTCGGGTGCAACTCGCGCATATACACTCACGTGCTCTACTTGCTCTGCAAATGCTTCCTCAGAAAGATTTCCCAACTCCGCACCGGTAAGCACTAGATCTCCTTTTTTCCAGATTCCTACCGCCTCAGCGATGGCACGGGCAGTGGCTGGATGATCGCCCGTGATCATGACAGGATGGATTCCGGCAGTTCTGCATTCTGCGATGGCTGTTTTTACTTCTTCCCGAGGCGGGTCGATCATGCCTACTTTTCCATAGTACTCCAAGTCGGACTCCAGCCCTAGCCAGTCTGCTTCAGCGGGCAGTTTGTCCAGTATTTTTCCTGCGAAAGCCAATACTCTTTCCCCTTTTTTTGCCCAATCTTCGGCACTTTGGTGAAGCTGAAGAGCATGTTCTTTTTCCTTTAAAATAGAAGAGATGGCCTCAGGAGCACCTTTGCAAAGCATCAGAAATTGACCGCTGACTTGATGAAACGTACTCATTCTTTTTCTGGAAGAATCAAACGGAACTTCCCCGATTCGGGGAAAAAGCTGGGTCAAGTTTTGGTATTGTGTGAACGTGAGTTCCTGAAGGATTCGCTCTACCAAGGCTACCTCGGTGGATTCTCCTTCCGGTCTTCCTTTTTTGTCCAAGTGCACATCATGGCAAAGACCAATAGCGAGTTGGAGGTTAGTAAACTCGGATGAAATCGGAGCATGATGATATGCCTCAGCCTCTGTCACCGTCATTTTGTTTTGGGTAAGTGTGCCGGTTTTGTCGGTACAGATGTAGGTGACCGAACCGAGGCTTTCTACGGCGGGGAGCTTGCGGACTAGGGCTTTCTTTTTGGCCAATCGGCCCGCTCCAAGTGACAGGGCGATGGTAATCAACGCGGGCAATGCCTCCGGGATAGCCGCCACCGCCAAACTGACGGATAGTAAAAGCACAGGCAAAATCTCTTCCCCTCTGGCAATCCCTGCTGCAAAGAGCACCGCACAGATGCCTAGGATGATCACCGAAATGACTTTTCCAAAGCGCTGCATCCGTTGCTGAAGCGGAGTCAATGGGGCGTTTTCCTGCAGGAGGCTGGCGATTTTTCCGATTTCGGTACTCATACCCGTGGCCACCACCAAACCCGTGGCCCGGCCATTGGTGACGAGCGTGCCCTTGAAGGCCATGTTTAGCTGATCGCCGGGGTTGAGGTTTTCTTTAGGGATTGCGGCTGTGATTTTATCGATGGGAACAGACTCACCGGTGAGGGAGGATTCGTCGATTTTGAGTGAAAAAGTCTCGATCAGACGAAGGTCTGCGGGGACCATGTTTCCCGCTTCCAAGACTACTACATCTCCAGGTACCAGATCTCGGGAAGGGATAGCTACGAGCTGATTGTCCCTGTAAATTTTGGTTTGTGTTTCGGTGAGCTTTTTCAGGGATTCCATGGTCTTTTCGGCACGGTATTCCTGGACGAAACCTAAGACAGCATTGAGGACGATAATGACCAAGATGATGATTGTGTCGGTCAAGTCACCTACCATTCCCGAAATCACCGCAGCTACCGCCAAGATCAGGATCATGAAGTCCTTGAACTGGGCCAAAAAAAGTAACCAAGCAGGTTTTTTCTTTTTTTCCTGAAGGGTATTGGGGCCGAATTTTTCAAGTCCTTTTTGAGCCTCGGATAGAGTTAAACCGTTTTTTGAGGTTTCAAATTTCGCAAACAGGTCTTCTGGAAGCTGTTGGTAAAAAGCCATTTGGAGGAAGTGATTTTTCTAAAAATACAAGTTAAAAGGCAGGAAACCCTGACTTTCAGATGAAATTAAAAGTTGAAAGTCAGGTTGAAATCTGATAAAAAATCCAGTTGCAAATCCTTCAGTTTCGCTCCACCAGTTCTTGCTGATAAGCTAGGTTAAGCAAGCTCAGCACCTCCCCAAAGGCTTCAGCAGCTTTGAGTTGCTCGTCGCTTACTTTTTTGCCAAGCAGTCGACAAAGAAGCAATCCATAGACTCCATTGAGGCAGATTTGGATTTCATTTCCGGGATTTTCTCTGTCGGCAGCCAAAATGGATTGGAGGATATGAGGTTTGGCTTGGTTGTAAGTTTCGAAGTAAGACCTGTCTGTTTTCAGCAATCGGTAATGAAGCTGGAGAAGTTGGTCCACGAGGTGATTTAATTCCTTGAGATGTCCTTTTTCCAAAATTCCCTCGGTTTTCATTTTTTCCAAAAGACCTTCAAACCAAGCGGTGATTTCCGCCTTTTCTTGCTCCGAAACAGGATAATGGGCGACCACATACTGTCTGATTTCGGCCATATTTCCCTGAAAGGATCGGATCAAATCTTCCATTTGGTACAAATAGATCAGGTATTCTCCGATGTTTTGGGATTTTTTCTTTTCGGCAACAGATTGCATGGGAATGGAGTTTTTGGGAAAGCAAAGGTAGGGAAGAGTTGAAAAAGGTTGGAAATACGATTGAAATACATTGGAAATACAATTGAAAAACAGTTGAAATACGATGGAAATAAACCTCGCTGTGCGAGGTGAAATAGGGTTTGTGAACAGGTTAAGGCTTTACCTTTAAGGATGAAATTATTTCGCCGTAGGCGCATTTCATTTTGCAGAGCAAAAGGTATTTCTATCGTATTTCTGTTAAAGTCATTTCGCCGTAGGCGTATTTCTCTTTGCGTAGCAAAAGGTATTTCCAGTGTATTTCTGTTAAAATTATTTCGCCAGAGATGTATTTCCCTTTGCGTAGCAAAAGGTATTTCTACTGTATTTCTGTTAAAGTCATTTCGCCGCAGGCGTATTTCTCTTTGCGTAGCAAAAGGTATTTCTACTGTATTTCTTTTAATAATTGAAATGTTACTTCCATGGTAATTCTTAATTTATGTTCCTTTTTGTTACAAGAAATTGCAAAATTTACCTCCTCTTTGTTACAAAAATGAAGTAATTTTACCTCCTCTTTGTTACAAGAAAGGATATGATCCAAAGAAAAGCTTTAGCAAAATTACGGTTATGGAAGGCTTCGTCTGACCGAAAACCCTTAGTCCTGAGAGGTGCCCGACAAGTAGGTAAGACTACATTAATCAGAGAGTTTGGAAAGGAGTTTTCCAATTTTGTAGAAGTAAATCTAGAGCGTCCGCAAGAAGCGAGGTTATTCGAATTGGATACAACGGAGTTGATCTTAAATGCGATTTTTCTTCAAAAGAATGTTCAGTTTAAAAAAGGTTCTACCCTTCTTTTTATAGACGAAATCCAGGAAAGTCCAAGGGCAATCACCCAACTCCGCTACTTTTTGGAAGACAGGCCTGATTTATTTGTTGTTGCTGCTGGTTCACTTTTAGAGTTTGCATTAGCAAAGGTTCCGAGTTTTCCTGTAGGAAGAGTTGATTACTTGTACCTTCATCCCTTAAACTTTGAAGAGTATCTTTCTGCCTTGGGTCAAACACAGGCATTGGAGGTATTAAAGCAGGTGCCAGTTCAGGAATACGCTCATGAAATCCTGAAAAAGCACTTTCATGACTATGCATTGCTTGGAGGAATGCCCGCCTTGGTATTTCGCTACGCAGTAAATCCAAATTTGGCAAATCTATCTACAGCGTATCAAAAGCTATGGCTGGCATACAAAGACGATGTCGAAAAATATGCTCGAAATGAAACGGAAAAACGAATCATCCGCCATGTGATCGAAACAGCGCCAGTTGAGTTGGATCGGATAAAGTTTGAAGGCTTTGGGAATTCCAATTATAGAAGCAGGGAAGTAGGAGAGGCATTGAGGGCTTTGGATTTGGCTCGAGTGATAAGGTTGATTTATCCCACTACAAGTGTGTCAATTCCTCTGATAGTTGACTATAAGAAGCGTCCGAGGTTGCAGTTTTTGGATACGGGGATTTGGAACCATGCCTTGGGAATTCAGGCAGATTTGATACAAGTTAAAGATTTGAATGAAGTCCATAAGGGTAGAATCATTCAGCACCTCCTTGCACAAGAGATTGAGTCAATTTTTGAAGATTTTAACTTCCAAAGTCATTTTTGGGTCAGGCAAGAAAAAGATACAAGTTCTGAGGTAGATCTTGTATTTCCCTTCAAAAAGTACCTGATTCCCATTGAGGTGAAATCAGGAAGTACGGGAAGCCTTCGTTCCCTGCATCAATTCATGGATCGTTGCGAGCATCCCTTTGCGGTACGGTTTTATGCAGGTCCATTTAAAGTCGAACAATCCCAGACTGTCAAGGGTACACCTTTTACCTTGATTAACTTGCCTTACTATTTGGGAACTCAGTTGGTTAACTTTTTGACCAAATATGTGGTTTAATGCCGAAAGCAAACAATACGAAATGCTAGCTGAAATAGGTTGGAAATACAATTGAAAAACAGTTGAAATATCATGGGAATAAACCTCGCTGCGCGAGGTGAAATAGGCTTCGCAATTCGGTAATACCAGACCCTTCTGTCTTAAATTATATCGCCGTAGGCGCATTTCATTTTGCAGAGCAAAAGGTATCTCTATCGTAATTCTGTTAAAGTCATTTCGCTGGATATGTATTTCGTTTTGAGTAGCAAAACATATTTCTACCTTATTTCCTCTGTAATTCAGAAAGAGTAAACCCAGTGAAAGCCTATTTCAAAATCCCTATCAATCAAACCCTCTTTTTTCCTACTTTTGCGCCACGATAGCTTATGAAAAACATTAGAAATTTCTGTATCATCGCCCATATCGATCATGGGAAGAGTACATTGGCGGATAGGTTACTGCAGTTTACCAACACGATCTCAGACCGTGAAATGCAGAACCAAGTGTTGGACGATATGGATCTGGAAAGAGAGCGGGGAATTACCATTAAGTCTCACGCCATTCAGATGAAGTACAACTACAAGGGAGAGGAATACACCCTCAACCTGATCGATACTCCGGGTCACGTGGATTTTTCATACGAGGTTTCTCGTTCCATTGCTGCCTGTGAGGGGGCTTTGCTGATCGTGGACGCCTCCCAAGGGATCGAAGCTCAAACCATTTCCAACCTCTATTTGGCCCTAGGTCATGATTTGGAGATCATTCCTGTTTTGAACAAAATCGACCTTCCAGGTGCAGATCCTGAAGGACGTGCTGATGAAGTTATTGATCTGATCGGTTGCGATCGCGAGGACATTATCTTGGCCTCAGGAAAAGAAGGGATTGGGATTGAAGACATTCTAAATGCCGTGGTAGAACGAATTCCGGCACCAAAAGGAGACGAGCAGGCACCGCTTCAGGCGATGATTTTTGACTCGCAGTTCAACTCCTTCCGTGGCGTAGAAGTTATTTTCCGAATCTTCAACGGAACCATCAACAAAGGCGACAAGATCAAATTTGTCAATACAGGCAAAGAATACTATGCCGACGAAATTGGTATCCTTGGAATCAACCAGATTCCGCAGCAAACCATGAGTGCAGGTAACGTGGGTTATCTCATCTCTGGGATTAAAGTTGCTAAAGAAGTAGCCGTCGGTGATACAATTACTCATGTAAAAAATCCTTGCAAGGAAGCCATCAAAGGATTCGAAAACGTGAAACCAATGGTTTTTGCGGGGATTTATCCCGTAGATACGACCGAGTTTGAAGAGCTCCGTGCTTCCATGGAAAAGCTTCAATTGAATGATGCATCTTTGGTGTGGGAGCCTGAGACATCCGCTGCCTTGGGCTTTGGATTCCGTTGCGGATTCTTGGGTATGCTCCACATGGAGATTGTGCAGGAGCGTTTGGAACGCGAATTTGACATGACGGTGATCACAACTGTTCCTTCAGTACAGTTTCGGGCATTGATGACCAACGGGTCAATCCAAATCGTCAATGCGCCTAGCGACATGCCTGATCCTACCAAAATGGATCACATCGAAGAGCCTTTTGTAAAAGCATCGATCATTACAGCTTCTGATTATGTGGGGCCTGTAATTCAGTTGTGTATGGAAAAGCGCGGTCAAATCAAGAATCAGGTTTACCTGACAGCAGATCGTGTGGAATTGCAGTTTGACATGCCGTTGGCCGAGATCGTATTTGACTTTTTCGACAAGCTGAAGACCATTTCCAGAGGTTATGCTTCCTTGGATTACGAACTGAAAGGTTTCCAGCCATCCCACATGGTACGATTGGACATCATGCTCAATGGTGAGCCTGTCGATGCACTTTCTGCCATTGTGCACCGAGATAAAGCATATGAGTGGGGCAAAAGACTTTGCGAAAAGCTTCGCGAACTTGTCCCAAGACAGATGTTTGAAATCGCAATCCAAGCAGCTATCGGTCAAAAAATCATTGCCCGTGAGACCATCAAGGCACTTCGTAAAAACGTGTTGGCCAAGTGTTATGGAGGTGATATTTCCCGTAAGCGTAAACTCCTCGAGAAACAGAAAAAAGGCAAGAAGCGAATGAGACAAGTCGGCAACGTCGAGGTGCCTCAGGAGGCGTTTATGGCGGTGTTGAAGCTAGATTAAGGAATTACGAGTTACGATAAGTTGTATTTACGATTTACGAAGTACGATTTACGACATCGGATAGAACTTCAGTCATTTTTGCTAGAATTTGCATTTATGTAAATAGCTCAAAGATGATTGAAGTTTGGTTTTTCAGAGGATTGAATTTGTTCCAAAATCCTGATATTGAAGGTTTCTAACTGAAACTCAAAATTGGTAATTGCATGGATAAATTTCAGATGCAGCGAAAAACCAAACAGTTTGCGATTGATGTTTGGAGATCGTGTCAAAAGCTTCCTCATACCAGAGAATTTAATAGTATAGCTAGTCAGCTGATTCGTTCTTCAACTTCGGTTGCCGCAAATTATAGGGCCTCCTGCAGAGCAAAATCTAGAGCTGACTTTATCAATAAGTTAAAAATTGTAGAGGAGGAGGCTGATGAAAGTCAATTCTTTCTTGAATTTATTCTTGAAGTTCAATCGGATGATAGCTTGACTTCCGAATTACAACGATTAATTCAAGAAGCAAATGAAATACTTTCCATTGTGGTTGCCAGCATCAAAACGTCAAGAGGATATTGAATAGCCTAAATAATAATTTGTTTTTGAAAAAAAGGATTTTGGATTATTCAAAGAGTTTATTTCTATTCTGAATTGGACTCAAAATTTGGAAAAAGCATTGAACTATTATAGATGTCGTAAATCGTATATCGTAAATCGTAATTTTCACCATATTCTACATTATAAGTCATGATTCTTATTGATGGAAAAAAAACATCCCTAGACATAAAAAATGAAATCGCAGCCAGAGTTGCTGAAATCAAAGCAGAAGGAGGGAAAACCCCACATCTTGCTGCGGTGCTGGTAGGAAGTGACGGCGCGAGCCAGACCTATGTCGGAGCAAAAGTCAAAGCCTGTGAGGAAGTCGGATTTCAGTCCACGCTCGTGCGTCTAGATTCAGATATTTCTGAAGCTGAGTTGTTGAAAGTGGTAGAAGACATCAATGAAAATCCTGACATCGACGGGCTGATTGTGCAACTGCCTTTGCCTAAGCATATTTCTGTAGACAAGGTAACCAACAAGATCAAGCCGGAAAAAGACGTAGACGGATTCACTCCTGCCAATGTAGGCCGTATGACTCTCAATTGGCCTGCTTATGTGGCTGCTACTCCTTACGGAATTGTCGAGTTGCTAAAGCGATACAATATTGAAACTTCAGGCAAACACTGTGTAGTGATCGGAAGAAGTCATATCGTAGGGAGCCCAATGAGTATCTTGATGGCTAGAAACGGCTATCCTGGAAATGCTACCGTAACCCTGACTCACAGCAAGACCCAAAACCTGGCAGAAATCTGCCGCTCAGCTGACATCTTGATTGTAGCCATTGGAAAACCGGAGTTTGTAACTGCCGATATGGTGAAACCGGGAGCGGTGGTGATTGACGTGGGAATCCACCGAATCGACGACCCAAGCAAGAAATCAGGATTCCGACTGATTGGTGATGTGAAGTTCGATGATGTAGCGCCTTTGGCCTCTGCCATCACTCCTGTACCAGGTGGAGTAGGGCCTATGACAATCGCAGCCTTGCTTTATAATACTCTTCAATCTGCCGAAAAGAAGGTTTTTGGATAAAACTCAAAAAAAGTCAAGAAATCTCAGAATCGGGTTTGCTTCGATTGGCTTGGATTTCTACTTTTGCAGACCCTAAGACGCGCATGTGGTGAAACTGGTAGACACGCCACTTTGAGGGGGTGGTGCCCGTTCGGGTGTGGAAGTTCGAATCTTCTCATGCGCACAAAGCCCAACTGAGACATCGGTTGGGCTTTTTTCTTTTAATGGGCTTTTTTGTGGAGGAAAAATTTTTACCTTTTCTGCCCAATCCATACATAATGAAAAATCTCAAACTTACTGCCATCCTTTTCTTTGTTGGTCTTGCGGCCTTTGCCCAAACCCCTCAATTTCCCATCGTCAAAGGTTTTGGAGGGATCTATGAAATTCCTGATGCAACCGAGCGCCCTGATGGCACCTTGGAATACAAGATCTTGGTTGATTTGACTTCTCCCTCAGAGGACAATAAGCAGATCTCACGTTTTGTGGACAATGTAGCTAGGATGATGAATCTTCATGGCCTCGCTGGGGTGACCAAGGACCGAATCAAAGTCAAAGTGATCGTTCATGGAGGAGGTATTTTCGCTTTGTTAAATGATGAGAATTACAAAAAGAGATTTGAGGTCGATAATCCTAATTTGAAGGTCTTCGAAGCCCTCGAAGAAGCAGGTGCGGAAATTATGGTTTGTGGACAATCTCTAATCGCCCGAAATCTTAAAACTGCTGACCTTTGGCCGGGTGTGACGATTGCCCATTCAGCCTTGACTACGATCACGACTTATGTTCCGAAAGGATACATTCAGCTGAAATTCTAATTCAATAAAATTTTGATTTTTCTAAAAAGCTCATTTCGAAAGGGATGAGCTTTTTTGATTAGTTAGGGTTGGATAGGTTCAATTTTGAATATTTATGTAAATGCTTGTACCATAGATTATTCCTTCGACTCGAACTTTTTAACCCGAATAAATCTTTTGAAATCACTTACCTTTGAAATCTCAAAAGAACCTTCGTCTTTCTCCATGAGTGATGCTATCAAACACGAGTGCGGAATTGCCCTAATCAGGCTCCGAAAACCCACTCAATATTACATCGATAAGTACGGAACAGCCTCCTTTGCAGCCAATCGACTCTATGTCCTGATGCAAAAGCAGATCAACCGGGGACAAGATGGGGCAGGAGTTGCCAACATCAAGATCAACACCAAGCCCGGTACCCGATACATCAGTCGATACCGATCGGTGGAGCCCTCAGCGGTCAACGATATCTTCGACAAAATCAACAAGAAGTACAAAAAGGCAAAAAAAATCGGCGGTCACGATGCCCTCAGCGATGGGGAATGGCTCAAAGAAAACATCGCCTTTTCAGGGGAAGTCTGGCTCGGACACCTCAGGTACGGAACCCACGGGGAAAACAGTATCGAAACGTGCCACCCTTTCCTCAAACAAAATAACTGGAGAAGCCGAAACCTCGTCATGGCCGGCAACTTCAACATGACGAACAACGAAGAACTTTTTGGAAAACTTGTCCAACTCGGACAGCACCCTAAGGAAAAAACCGACACCGTCACCGTTATGGAAAAAGTCGGACACTTTTTGGACGAAGAGAACCAGCGAATTTTCGACAAATACAAGCACAACCATACCAACGAGCAGCTGACCCATATCATTGAAAATGAAATGGACGTAGCACGAATCCTGAGAAGATCCTGTCGTGATTTTGACGGAGGATATGCGATGGCAGGGATGATTGGTAACGGTTCCGCTTTCGTAGTGAGAGATCCTTCGGGTATCCGTCCGGCATTTTATTATGCAGATGACGAGGTGATTGTGATCGCTTCTGAAAAGCCTGCCATCAAGTCGGCGTTTAACATCGATTTCAATGCGATCAAAGAGATCAAGCCTGGCCATGCCATCGTGATCAATAAGGATGGTTCCTACTCCGAAGATGAGATTTTACCGGCTAGAGAAAAGAAGTCCTGCTCTTTTGAGCGAATCTATTTCTCCAGAGGTACCGATCCGGGAATTTATCAGGAAAGGAAAAACCTTGGCAAGGCCTTGATCCCACAGATCCTCAAAGCGATTGATTTTGATCTGAAAAACACCGTCTTTTCCTACATCCCCAACACGGCTGAAACAGCCTTTTTGGGCATGATCGAGGGATTGGATGAATACTTGGTTGCTAAGCGAAAAGAAGTCTTGCTTGACGGTAAACCACATGTAGGTGACTTGGATGAATTGCTGAGTTTCCGCCCAAGGGTAGAAAAATTGGTTAGCAAAGACGTGAAGCTGCGAACCTTTATCACCAGTGATGAAGACCGTGATTCCATGGTGGCTAGTGTCTATGATACCACTTATGAAGTGATCCGCCCCGGAATTGATACCGTAGTGGTGATCGATGACAGTGTGGTACGAGGGACTACTTTGGAAAAAAGCATCCTCACTACGCTAGATAAATTGAATCCCAAGCGGATTGTGATCGTCTCCTCTGCCCCTCAAATCCGCTATCCGGATTGTTACGGGATTGATATGTCGAGAATGAAAGAATTCATCGCTTTCCGGGCTGCCATTGCTTTGATCAAGGAGCGCAAAATGGAGAACCTACTCGACGAGGTCTATGATTTGTGCGTGTCTCAGCCTTACAATGCCGAAAACTTTGTCAAGCAAGTCTATGCGCCGTTTACCGATGAGGAAATCTCAGATAAGGTAGCCGAGATTGTGACCACTTCAGAGATCAAAGCAGAGGTAAAAGTTATTTTCCAGACCGTCCAAAACCTTCATAAGTGCATTCCTGACCACTTGGGAGACTGGTACTTTACCGGCGACTATCCAACTACAGGAGGTACCCGCGTGGTCAATCGTGCCTTTGCCAACTATATGGAAGGCAAAGTGGTCAGAGCGTATTGATTGGAGATTTCTAATTTGAAATTTGAAAGGCGTAGGGGTAATCTTTACGCCTTTTTTATGTGGTTAGGACTTGGATTCGATTTCAAAAGTTTATTTTCAAGTTCAGAAAAATGATAGCAAACTCATGGAAATAAACGTCCCCCTACTCAAGCAACTCTGTGAAATCGCCGGAGCGCCCGGTTTCGAAAAGCGTGTCAGAGACCTAGTCACTGACTTGATAAAACCGCATGCAGACGAAGTCAGCACGGATAATCTTGGAAACGTCATCGCCATCAAACGAGGCAAAAGAAACCCCGAAGGAAAGCGAGTGATGGTTGCCGCGCACCTGGACGAAATCGGCTTTATCGTCACCCACATCGATGAGCAGGGTTTTTTGCGGTTTCACACGCTCGGAGGATTTGATCCGAAAACACTAACCGCTCAGCGAGTCATTGTTCATGGTAAAAAAGACCTGATCGGTGTCATGGGCAGCAAACCGATCCACGTGATGTCGGTCGAGGAGCGGGCCAAACTTCCGAAGACTACTGACTTTTTTATCGATCTAGGAATGACCAAGGCCGAAGTGGAAAAATACATCTCCATCGGTGATCCAGTGACCCGTGACCGTGAATTGATCGAAATGGGTGACTGTGTCAACTGCAAGTCTATTGATAATAGAGTAGCTGTATTTATCCTGATCGAAGCTTTGAAAAAGCTGGAAAATCCCGCTTATGATGTTTATGCGACCTTCACAGTACAAGAAGAAGTGGGAATCCGTGGTGCGAATGTGGCCGCACATAGCATCAATCCGGATTTTGGGATTGCACTTGATACGACGATTGCTTTTGATGTCCCTGGAGCGGCAGCCTATGAAAAAGTAACCGAACTCGGAAAAGGAACAGCCATCAAAATCATGGATGCCATGACCATTTGCGACTATCGCATGGTAGAGTTTATGAAGCAGACTGCTACGAAAGAAGCCATTTCCTGGCAACCTGAAATCCTGACTGCCGGAGGTACGGACACGGCAGGCGTACAGCGTATGGGCAAGCAGGGTGCCATTGCAGGAGCGATTTCCATCCCAACCCGACACTTGCATCAAGTGATCGAAATGGCGCACAAGAAAGATATTGCTGATTCAATTTCCCTTTTGGTTGCTTGTCTTGAGCAGATTGATGGGTATGATTGGAAGCATTGAGTTTTCCTCACATCGTAAATTATATTCATCGTTGTTGGGTTGTCTGCTACGCTGTTGTCGGGTTGTCTGCTAAAGCTGTTGTCGGGTTGTCCGCAGAGCTGTTGTCCGGTTGTCTGCTAAAGCTGATGTCAGGTTATCACGTTGTCCGCTGACGCTGTTGTCAGATTTCTTCGGGATATAAATAACCTTGACAAAATCGACAACCAGAAAACCTCCAAAACTCTGAGAACATGGACAACCAGACAACCAGACAACTTCGACAACTCTGACAACCTGACAACTTCGACAACCCAATAACCCCCCCCCACACGATGAAATCCATTCTCACTCTCATTTCCCTTTTTTTCCTTTTCTCTTGCCAAAGAGTCGAAAAAGAAGCAGGTGTCCCTGAAAAAGAAGCATCTGAATGGCAAATCCTTTTCAACGGAAAAGACCTAACAGGCTGGACACCCAAGATTCATCACCATGAAGTAGGAGACAATTATGCAAATACCTTCAGAGTAGTGGATGGAGCGATTGTGGTGGATTATGATGGGTATGAGAAGTTTGAGGATCGATTCGGACACTTATTTTACGAGAAACCTTTTTCGAGCTATCACCTCAGTTGGGAGTATCGCTTTACGGATGAATTTATGGAAGATGCTCCTAGCTATACTTTCCGAAATTCAGGAGTGATGTTTCACTCCCAGGCTCCCGAGACGATTTTGAAAGAACAGGATTGGCCGATCTCGGTAGAGTATCAGATGTATGCGGAGGAAAAAGAAGGTGAGCCACGGCCTACGGGTAATATGTGCAGTCCGGGTACAGACATTGTCTTTGAAGGAAAAATCGATGAACGGCACTGCATCAACTCCTCCGGGCCAACCTTCAAATGGGATCAGTGGGTAAGAGCTGAATTGATCGTTTACGGAGATTCGATTGTCCATCATTTGGTGAATGGTGATACGGTTTTGACTTACAGCAAACCTCAAATCGGTGGAGGAGTAGCCAATCGCTTCGATCCTGCCATCAAAGTGGACGGCACACCGCTGAAGTCAGGCTATATCGGTCTGCAAAGTGAGGGGCAGGGGGTGATGTTTCGGGAAATCAAGATTCGGGAGTTTTAATTCAGTCAACCCTCCAAGGGTTCCAAACCTTTGGAGGGCTTTAATGAAAAATCCAGAGCCTTTATACTCTGGATCTATTTTTAGACACTATTCAAATTTTTCTAATCTGCGTTAATCAGCGACTTTTTCTCCGATGATCAGCGGGATAAAACAGGGCTTTTTAAATAAAGTGTTTTCCCATATTCCTGAATGTGATTTATCAGATCTGGATTATCGATTTGATGAAAAAGGGAAAGATCAATCTGATAAGGCAACAGCAAGTCATCCAACTCGTTTTCGATTCGCAGTAATTCAGTTAGCCCAAGCATTTTTCCGATGAGAGTAAGATCGATATCGGAGTTGTACCGAAAATTTCCCATAGCTCTAGAACCATAGATTACGGCTTTTTCCAATTCCGGAAAGCCAGATAAGACCCCTTGAATTTGAGCTAGGGTTTCCGGTTTTAGGCCAAAATCAAAATCAGTTTTCATCGATAAGTTGAGTCATTTTTTCCTCTAATTCTTTGAAAAGCTCAAAGTATAGCGTGGATATTTTGGAGGCGATACCGTCTGCTATTTCCTCATTGTAAGTGTGAGAAGATTGGTTTCGGCTTTTGATCATTTCCATCCAGCCATCTCCATCTTTTATAAGCCCTTTTCGAAAAGCTTCTCTAGAAGCATCACGAGAACCGGTGATGTTTGGATTTCCTTGAAAGGCAAAATAGTCCATTAGAACATTCCAAGCTAACTCATGGGTGAACTCAAACGCTTGGATCAGTCCTTGTTCCTCCAAATTGGACAAGGGACGTTCCTTTGAAAGTTCGACTGCCAACTCCAATTGTCGAAGGGCTTTCGAGAAGTTCGTCAGTCGTTGTTGCCAGCGGATTTTGGTGTTCATAGAAACAATTTAAGGGATTATTCTTTAACCCTCCAAGGGTTCCAAACTCTTGGAGAGATTGAAAAGAAAAAATCCAAAGCTGCTTGACTCTGGATTTTATTTTTGTCCGCGAAGATCCGCGACTTTTTCAGCTAGGACTTGCCTACTACAAGCATATCCGCGGGAAATCGTATTTATATATCAAACCTTCGAGTCCCGATAATTATCGGGATTGAAGACCTCAAAGGTGTTTAACCCAACTTCGCCAAGCTTTCTTCCAAAGCCTTGATCTTAGCCTCGGCATCAGCTTGCTTTTTGCGCTCCATTTCGAGGACATTTGTAGGAGCTCCAGCGACAAATCGCTCATTGCTCAACTTTTTCATCACAGAAGCCAAGAAACCTTGGGCGTATTCCAGTTCCTTTTTCAGGTTGGCCTTTTCTTCCTCGATATTGATGGAGTCGCCCATTGGGATAAAGCACTCATCAGATTTGACCACAAAGCTCATCGCATTTTCCACCTTTTCGGCAAAGCTTAAGGATGACAGATTCGCCAGCTTGGTTAATACCGAAGCAAATCGACTGTAAAGCTCCGGATTCTTGGCGTTGATAGTTAGATCCAAGGTTTCTTTCGGCGACATGCCCTTGGAAGCACGGAGGTTTCTGACCTGCGACACGACCTCAAATACCTGTGCGGCTTCCTCGATGATTTTCGCATCAAAGGCTTTTGCTTCAGGCCAAGAAGCCAAAATCAGCGATTCCTCTACTGATCTTTCTTTGATTTGGTGCCAAAGCTCCTCGGTGATGAATGGCATAAACGGATGGAGAATTTTCAAAATGCCTTCGAAAAGGACAATCGTTTTGTCATAGGTCGCCTGATTGATCGGATGCTGATAAGCCGGCTTGATCATCTCAAGGTACCACGAGCAGAAGTCATCCCACACCAATTTATATGTAGCCATTAAGGCATCAGAGATTCTGAATTTCTCGAAGTGCTCGTTGATCTCGGTGAGGGCTTGATTGAATCTGTTTTCAAACCAAGCGATACTTGATGCATTTGCCGAGCCGTCCAAGCTTGGATCGATTTCCCAACCTTTGACTAGTCGGAAAGCATTCCAAATCTTGTTGGCGAAGTTTCTGCCTTGCTCCACCAGCTTGTCATCGTAGGGCAAGTCATTTCCGGCAGGAGAGGAGAAAAGCATACCCGTTCTCACCCCGTCCGCACCATACTGAGCGATCAGTTCAAGTGGATCGGGAGAGTTGCCGAGCGACTTGGACATTTTTCTTCCCAACTTATCTCTCACGATACCGGTCAGGTACACGTTTTTGAACGGCTTTTCTCCAGTGTATTCATAGCCTGCAATGATCATTCGGGCCACCCAGAAGAATAGAATCTCGGGTGCAGTCACCAAGTCATTGGTCGGGTAGTAGTACTTCAGTTCCTCATTAGGCTTCCCTGTGGAAAAGACTTCCGTGTCAAATACCGAGATCGGCCATAGCCAGGAGCTAAACCAAGTATCCAACACATCTTCGTCCTGCTTTAAGTCAGCCAGGGTATAGCTTGTTCCGAATTGGGAATTGGCTTGGGCCAAAGCCTCATCAGCTGTTTTGGCCACCACAAATTCCCCGTTAGGAAGGTAAAATGCAGGAATCCGGTGTCCCCACCAGAGTTGGCGGGAAATGCACCAGTCGCGGACATTTTCCATCCATACGCGGTACATGTTTTTGAACTTTGGCGGGTGGAGTTGGATCACATCCTCCATCACCGAGGTGAACGCAGGCTTGGTGATTTCGTCCATTTTGAGGAACCACTGCAAGGAAAGCTTCGGCTCAATCACCGCATCAGTTCGCTCGGAATGACCCACATTGGACTTGTAGTCTTCGATTTTTGCCAGTTGTCCTGCTTCATCGAGGAGTTTGCCGATTTTCTTTCTGGCAATAAATCGATCCTCACCTACCAGAATCTGGGCTTTCTCATTGAGCGTGCCGTTGTCATTCAAGATATCGATGACTTCCAGCTTGTGCTTGATGCCGAGTTCGTAGTCGTTTATATCGTGTGCCGGAGTTACTTTGAGGCAACCTGTGCCGAATTCCATATCCACATACTCATCTTCAATGATCGGAACAGCACGATTGATCAGCGGAATGATGGCTTTTTTGCCTTTCAGGTGCGTGAATCGTGGATCGTTTGGATTGATACAGATCGCCACGTCGGCCATGATGGTTTCCGGACGAGTGGTGGCGATGGTCAGGAATTGTTCTTCCGTTCCTTCGATTTTGTATTGGATATAGTAGAGTTTGGAGGGGATCTCCTTCATGATTACCTCGTCGTCCGAAAGGGCGGTTTGTCCTTTGGGATCCCAGTTGACCATGCGAATGCCTCGGTAGATTTTTCCTTTTTTATACAAATCCACAAACACCGAAATCACTGCATCGCTCAATCCCGGATCCATGGTAAATGCCGTGCGGTCCCAGTCACAAGATGCGCCAAGTTTCTTGAGCTGCTCGAGGATAATTCCTCCGTATTTTTCCTTCCATTCCCAGGCATGGGTCAGGAATTCTTCACGGGAAATGTCTTTTTTCTCGATACCTTTTTCCTTGAGGAGCTGGACTACTTTGGTCTCGGTTGCGATAGAAGCATGGTCAGTTCCTGGTACCCAACAGGCGTTTTTGCCTTGCATTCGGGCACGGCGAATGAGTACGTCTTGGATGGTATTGTTCAGCATGTGGCCCATGTGGAGCACGCCGGTGACGTTAGGCGGAGGAATGACGATGGTGTACGGTTCCTTGCTGTGGTCGATTTGGGAGGAAAAGAGCTTGTGCTCCATCCAGTAGGCGTACCATTTGGCCTCGGCGGCTGCCGGTTCGTATTTGCTGGCAATAGACATACTTGGTGTGTTTTTTCGAAGGGGCAAAAATAGGTTAAAAAGCCCAAAAGGCCTTGGTGGAATTTGGAGTTTTGGTTATGCTGCTTTTCCGAAAGCAGCATTGAGGTTTCTGGATAAGAAGTCCAGCTTCTGGAGAAGCAGGATAAATGATTGGGTTCTCGCCAAGGCGCAAGAGACGCAAAGGAGTTTTGGTTATGCTGCTTTTCCGAAAGCAGCATTGAGGTTTCTGGATAAGAAGTCCAGCTTCTGGAGAAGCAGGACAAATGATTGGGTTCTCGCCAAGGCGCAAAAGACGCAAAGGAGATTTGGTTATGCTGCTTTTCCGAAAGCAGCGTAAAGCTTTAATGTTAGGAAGTCCAGCTTCTGGAGAAGCAGGACAGCTTCTTTTACTTCTCTCCAAGGCGCAAGAGACGCAAAGGAGATTGAAATCTTTGCGACCTACCGTCTTTGCGAGAAAAAAGGAAATAGAGTTATGCTGCTTTTCCGAAAGCAGCATTGAAGTTTCTGGATAAGTAGTCCAGCTTCTGGAGAAGCAGGACAAATGATTGGGTTCTCGCCAAGGCGCAAGAGACGCAAAGGAGATTGGGATCTTGGCGACTTACCGTCTTTGCGAGAAAAAAGGTATTCGCGCTATGCTGCTTTCCCGAAAGCATCTTGAATACATCTTAAAAAGATCCAGCTTCTGGAGAAGCAGGACAAATGATTTGGTTCTCGCCAAGGCGCAAGAGACGCAAAGGAGATTGAAATCTTTGCGACCTACCGTCTTTGCGAGAAAACAAAAAAGACCGACATAGCTGCCGGTCTTTTTCATTATTGAAATTCTAAGAATTATTTCTTGATCATCGGGAGCACAATTCTACTTTGGAATTTGCCTCCGTGGTGGATGTTGTTGGTGGCGATTTTTCCTTCGGTCTCGTCGTAGTTGTTTCCTCCCGTGTTCATATTTCGGTCAAATCGAGGGAAGTTGGATGAACTGACCTCGATTCGGATTCGGTGTCCCTTTTCGAAATAATTCGAAGTACTCATCGGAGTCAGTTTGATCTCATAGACTTTTCCTTTTTCCATAAATACTTCCTTGTCATAGCCTTCTCGGTAGCGTACTCGCTGGATCGTTTCGTCCAGGTTGTAGGCTTTTCCGTCAGGATAGACATCGACCAACTTGATGGTCACATCGGTGTCCAAGACGTCGGAAGAGAGGTAGAGGTAGCTTTCAATAAATCCGGAAACTTCTACTCCCTCCGTCAAAGGCTCAGTGGTGTAGACCAAAATGTCGTCTTTCAATTCCATTTCACTTTGGTCCATGGCGCCGCCCTGAACGGCATTTCCGGTGCAGCAGACGTTCCCTCCATAGGAGTTCACAGGGTTCATTGGATCATAGGTGAAAGTGTCTTTGGCTTCGGCCTTTGGGGCTTTGGCCACTAGCTTTCCATCTCCATTTCTGGTATTGGCTTTTCCTTGAGAATCGAGAAAGAAGGAGGTCATCACCGCCTCTTTCGGAGGCCATACATCAGAAGATTGCCATTTATTCATTCCCATGGTGTAGTAAGTCACCTTTGGAAGTTTGGCAATGGTGCCGCTTTCATCTTTTCCTTTCAGCCAAAGGTCAAACCAAGCCGTGATTACCTCATCGTAGTTCCAGCGTGCATCACCCACATTTCGCTCACCCACCATGGTATTCTCCGTTGCTCGGGTAAAGGAACAGTGGAGAACAGGGGCAATGATCAGGTATTGATTGTCACGGGACATTTGGCTGATTGCATTTTTGCGAGCGTGATTGTAAAGGGCAATGTTGGGCGAAGAAGACACATCGTACCAAGAGACAAACCACATGCTCGGGGTATCAAATGGCATGTTGTCGTGGAAAAGGCCTCCCTGATACCAGCGCGGGTCGTTGGGCTTGCGTGTGATCATTTCCTCGTAGATGCCCATTGGGCCTCCTACGTTTTTGATGATGTCTTTTACGGGAAGGTGTGACAATCCTTCTTTCCAGTCTACACGAGGATATTCTGGAGCCATGTCGTAAAATCGCTGCAATCTCAGCAGGTCTTTTTGCTCGATGCCAGGCTGTAATCTCGGAGCCATTGGGTCGTGTTGGGTGCTGTATAGCCAAGAGGTGAAGAGCATTTGTCCGGCACCGCCACGGTACCAGTTGCCCTGTTCATGAAACTCTCCGATTCTTCCCACACCTGCGCCGTAAGCCTGCGGTACCAATGCCGCTAGAGCCGGATGATTAAGCGAAGCAGCGGCCATTTGCCATTCTGCAGTAGAGGAGCAACCTAATAATCCGATTTTTCCATTGCTCCAAGGCTGCTTAGACATCCAGTCAAAGGCGTCGTAGCCATCGGTGAGCGGTGTACCGAGTATATCCCAATTTCCTTCGGAAAAGAATCGTCCACGCTCATTTTGCACCACGTAAGCATAGCCTTTTTTGACCCATTCCAGAGCGGATTGAAGTGTGCGGGTGTTCATTTCACCATTGCCATAGGTGTTGAAGTTGTATGGAGTTCGGGAGAAAACGACCGGGACTTTGGCATCGCCTTTTGGTCGATAAATGTCGGTGGCCAAGCGGGTACCGTCGCGCATGGGCATCATGATTTTTTGATCGATGATGGCGATTTCATCCAGCTGGACGAGGATGGGTTTCTCTTGGGCAAAGCCAATCGGAGAAAGTCCCAAAAAGAAAATGAAGGCGAGAATTCGTAAAATTGATCTCATTGAATTGGGGTTTACTCCCTCAAATTACAATTCAAATAGGATTTCAAAGCGTATTTTTTATAAAAGGTTGGCAGTCAGTGTTTCTGGATTTTTGAAGTCGGATGCAGGAGGGAAAGGTTTTTCATTTCATGGGATAAGGCTAACTTTGCCAACTCAACGATTTTTAAACATGAGCGATAGTTCAACACCTATTCTGAGTACCTGGGTAGAAATACCGAAAAATTCCGACTTCACGATCTATAACCTTCCCTTCGGAGTATTTAAAAACAAAAAGCTAAGTCCGAGAATCGGGATAGCCATTGGGGATAAAATAGTCGATTTGAGTGTCTTGGATCAGGAAGGATTTTTCGCTTCGTTCTTTTTGCCTGAAGGGGTTTTTCTCAAAGAATCACTGAATGAATTGATCGCTTTGGGAAAAGTCCAAACTCGCAAAATCCGGGAACGGGTGCAAGCGTTGCTTTTGGCGGAAAATGGCGAGTTGCGTGATCATTCTGCGCGAGGTAAAATCATGGTCAATCGGAAAGAAGCTGAAATGCTCATGCCGGTGAAAATTGGGGATTACACGGATTTTTATTCCAGCATCGAGCATGCGACCAATGTCGGCAAGATGTTTCGTGATCCTGAAAATGCCCTTTTGCCCAATTGGCGGCACTTGCCTGTAGGATACCACGGAAGAGCCTCCTCGATTGTGGTTTCAGGTACGCCGATTCATCGTCCAAAGGGACAGTTTAAAGATCCCGATATGGAAAAGCCGGCATTTGGACCTAGCCGAAGATTGGATTTTGAATTAGAATTGGCCTTTATCACCGGCAAGTCTACCAAGCTCGGAGACAGTGTGGAAGTAGAGGAAGCAGAGGAGTACATTTTTGGGTTTGTGCTGTTCAATGACTGGTCAGCACGAGATATTCAGGCCTGGGAATATGTGCCTTTGGGTCCGTTTTTAGGGAAAAATTTTGGTTCCTCCATCTCTCCATGGGTGGTGACACTGGAAGCTTTGGAGCCTTTTCGCGTAGCGGGACCGGTTCAAGAACCGGAAGTCTTAGATTACCTCAAGGTTAAAAAAGACCACAGTTTTGACATTCAATTGGAAGTGATGATTCAGCCTGAGGGGAAAAAAGCCTCCAAGGTCTGCAGCTCCAATTTCAAACACATGTATTGGAACATCGCTCAGCAGCTGGCGCATCATACCGTCAATGGCTGTAATATCAATGTGGGCGACATGATGGCTTCAGGTACCATTTCTGGTTCAACAGAGGATTCGTTTGGATCTATGCTCGAACTCAGCTGGAAAGGAACAAAGCCAGTCAAGCTGGAAGATGGCGATGAGCGACGATTTATCGAAGATGGCGACACGGTCATCATGAAAGGATTTGCTGAAAAAGAAGGGATTCGGGTAGGGTTCGGGGAGGTTGCCTCTCAGATACTTCCGGCCAAATAAGAATCAAAAAGCCCCAACTGTCGATCGGGGCTTTTTCGTTATTGGGTGTCTTTGATGACGATGAAGAGTAGCTCGGGTTCGTCCGTGGTGATGAAATTGACTTTTTGCTCCAGTAGCCAAGCCATGTCTTCCAATAAATTTACCGTCCAAGCATTGGTGGTCAGTCCGAGCGCTTGCGCTTCTTTGATCCATTCGGGCTTACTTTTCACCAAGCGAATGTTGTAATCAAAACCGAAAAACCCGGCTTCCTTGAGTTCTGCGGGAGACTTGTCTCCGTTGAGATAGGCCACATTGGCTTTTGGATCAGTGGCGATGGCTTTTTTGCCACCTTCGTAGCTGAAGGTGATGTAATCGACCCATTTTTCAGCTCCCAGTTTTTGTACGGTTTTTACAGAAAGTTCTCCGACTCGCTCGCTTCGCGCCACATTGATTCGGGAAGGTTTGAACTCCAAAATCAGTTTGGTTCCTGTCTGCTTCATTCCTTCGGTGAGGTATTCTTCCAAAGTTGGGATTTTCTCCCCATTTGGGAGTTTCTTGGTCAAAAGCTGCTCATAGGTGGAGGTTTCGATATCGATCCCCTGAAAGTCATGGTCGTGATTGACCACAAGCACTTCATCCGCCGTCATCCACACATCAAACTCTGATCCTTCACATTGGAGACTGACTGCCTCGCGAAGAGAAGCTAGGGAGTTTTGAGGATGGCCTTGAGCTTTCCAAGCACCACGGTGGGCGATCACCTTGTTTTGGTGGAAAGTGCTTTGCGAAAAAGAAAATGTAGAAACCAAGGTCATGGCTAAGATCAAGTTGAGGAGCTTTTTCATTGGTTGCGGAGCTGGGTGAAACTAAAGCTGGGTCAAATTAACAGAACTCGCTCTTCTTTTTTTCTAGGTGGATATAAGTTTACACAAACTTCACACTTGGCCTTCGTTTTCTTCAGTGTCTGATTTTTTCGGAGGCTTGGCCCCGGCGATTTTATAGAAAAGCCATCCTACACCAATGATAAAATGAACAGCGATCACGGTGACGACGATCCAAAGGGTGGTGTTGGTTTGCATGGTGTATTTTAAAATGATGGACGAAGATCAGCGCTTACGTTTTCCTTCCAAGCTCGGAATAATTGATCCAATTCGTAAACCATTTCCGGAGATTTTTCAGCTAGATTTTGAGTTTCAAAAGGATCTAAAGCAAGGTTGTAAAGATCCCAAGGGCTGTTTTTTCCATGAGTTACGAGTTTCCAGTCACCTTTTCTGACGGCCCTGCCTACGGACCATTCCCAGAAAATGGGCTGATCACGGTCTGTTTTTTCATTTTTTATGGCGGGCAATAAACTTTCCCCGGCTGCGGGCAAAACAGGCTTGCCGTTTACCGATTCGGGATACCTTGCACCGGCCAGTTCCGCCAAAGTGGGCAGGATGTCAATCAGATGTGCAGGAAAGGGATTGAGTTCATTTTGATGTCCTAGGCCTGAGGGCCAAGAGATAATGAGGGGAGTTTTGATGCCTCCTTCGTACGAATAGTTTTTAAAGTAGCGGAGTGGTGTGTTTCCGACATTTGCCCAGTCTTCGCCTAGGGAAGTCCATTGGCCAACCGAACCGATTTTCCCATTGCCAGGTAAAGTGACTACCTCTCCCGATGCGCCATTGTCAGCTAGGAAGATGAAGACCGTATTATCCAGCTTTCCAAGTTCTCTGAGCTTTTGGATGATCTCACCTATTTTTTGATCCAACCGATCGATCATGGCGGCATAAACCTCCATTTTTTGAGCCTCGATCTGCTTAATCGAATCAGACAGAGAGGCCCAAGGCAGGTGGGTTGGTTCGGTTAGGATGGCATTTTTGTCGATCAGCTTTAAGGATTTTTGTTTTTCAAATCGACGCTGTCTGATGGCCTTGTAGCCTTCCGAATACTTGCCTTTGTATTTAGCGATATCTTCTGGCCAGGCCATCAGCGGATCATGAGGAGCGGTGTATGCAAGATATAGGAAGAACGGATTCTTTTCTCCCCGATACTCATCTAGCCAACTCAAAGCATACTTGGTAAAGTAGTCTGTAGAATAGTAGTCCGAAGGAGGACTATAAGGTTGCATCAGAGTACGGTCATTGTAAAATGGCCGATCGGGGCGTTTTTGAGCAGGTTGAGGTTCATTTTCCCGTTTTGGACCGGGGTTAAAATGGTTGGAAGCCCCCTCCATGAGGCCATAATACCGATCAAACCCACGATCCATCGGATGGTCGGCACCGTGGTGCTTGCCCGCCCAAAGGGTGCGGTATCCTGCGGATTTGAGCACTTCGCCGAGGGTAGTCGCGTTTTTCAAGGGTTGAGTATACGTGGCTTCATACCCGACTTGCTGGGCATAGAGTCCTGTCATCAAGGCTGCACGGGAGGGATTGCATTTGGAGGTATTGTACATCTGGGTAAATCGAACGCCGTTTGCGGCAAGCCAGTCGAGGTTTGGAGTTTCCACCTCGCTACCATAGGCTCCAATATCTGACCAGCCCAAATCATCTGCGAAAATCAGGACGATGTTGGGTTTAGAGAGAGGGTCTTTTTCTTTGGGGAAAAATAAAAGAGTGGAAAGGAGAAACGTAACAAGGGAAAAGGGCATGGTGAGGAGTGAGTGGTTTTGTCAAAAGTTAAGAATTTGACGTAAATGCACTGTCCTTTTCGACTTGTTTTGAACAGTTAGTCAGATTGCCACTCATTTTTTGAAATAAAAAAAGCGGGAAAAATCCCGCCTTCTATCAGCTAAAATCCTGCTGTTTATAGGTCCTTGTAGTCGTACACCGGATCTTTTCCAGCTTTCTTTTGCGCTTGGTAATCTTTCAGGGCTTTCAAGGCAGGCTTGCGAAGGAGCAAGATCGCGATCACATTGAGCCAAGCCATCAAGCCCACGCCGATGTCTCCCAGGGTCCAGGCGAGTTCAGCTGTACGGCTCGAACCGTAAAATGTAGCACCCAAAATCAGAAAGCGAAGTAGGTAAACTGTCCATTTTCTTGTACCCGACTTTTGAAGGTAGCTCAAATTGGTCTCTGCGATGTAGTAATACGCCATGATGGTGGTGAACGCAAAAAACATCAAGGCAAAAGCCACAAACCCGGCTCCGATTGACGGAAAATGGGTGGAAATGGCCATTTGGGTAAATTCTGGGCCGATGCTTACTCCAGGGATATTTTCTACAATAAATCCTCCTTCAGGATTGGCCACATTGTACTGGCCCGTGAAAAGGATCATAAATGCAGTGGCAGTACATACAAATAAGGTGTCGATGTACACAGAAAATGCTTGAACCAATCCCTGTTTTGCCGGATGACTTACTTCAGCTGCGGCTGCTGCATGTGGTGCTGTACCCTGACCTGCTTCGTTAGAATAAATGCCTCGCTTTATTCCCCAAGAGATGGCAAGTCCAAATACTCCGGAATAAGCCGCCTCAAGATTGAATGCCGATGAGATAATCAGAGAAATAACTTCAGGGATTTTTTCATAATTCAAGATCATGATGATCTGTGCTAGAAGGATGTACCCTAAGGCCATAAATGGAACCACCAGCTCAGCCACTTTTCCGATTCGCTTGACCCCTCCAAAAATGATCATCGCCAAGAATACCACAACTACGCCTCCCGTGATTTCTACTGGAATTTGGAAAGCACTTTTCATGCTGAGTGCGATGCTGTTGGACTGTACTCCGGGAAGCAAAACAGCCATACTTAGAATGGTCACCACTGCAAAAAGAGCTGCGTACCATTTTATTCCCAGTCCTTTTTCGATATAGAAAGCAGGCCCTCCTCGGTATTGCCCGTCTTTTACTTCTTTGTAAATCTGACCTAAGGTCGCCTCAATGTAGGCAGATGCAGATCCGAGAAAGGCAATCACCCACATCCAAAAGATGGACCCTGGGCCTCCCATAGCGATGGCAGTGGCGACTCCGGCAATATTTCCGGTGCCTATTCTTCCTGATAGCGCTAGTGCGAAAGCTTGAAAAGAAGAAACACCTTGTTCTGATGATTTGCCCTTGAAAAGTAGCTTGACCATGTCTCTGAAGTATCGAACCTGAACAAACTTGGTGACAAATGAAAAGTAAATTCCCGCACCGAGGCAAAGTAAAATCAACGCGTTACTCCAAATGAGGCCGTTGAGTGAATTAATGAGTTCTTCCATGAAGTAAGGAAAGGATTACTGATAGTTGTTTTAAAATTATGTGGCTAAAGATAGGGGCTTCTTTTTAAGTTTTCGGTTGAAAAATGGATTTTGGGGTCTTTTTGAGGGTGACTCTCAGTAAAAATGTTTAGTCAAAATGAAAAACAGTTTATGATTCGCATATTTACTGCGACTCAATTTTAAATGAAAAATCCGAATTCGATGCGTACAAGATAAAGTAGGTGAGTAGCATTAAAAATAGGTGTAAGAATTATAGTTTCTAAGTGCTATAAAAAAGGGTATTTCGGATAAGTTTCCTTGCAACATTGTTTCAGTATTTAATTTTTGATATTCTTGCAACAAAATTGCGCAATGGAGTTGCGTGATCGTTGAGTAAAGAGATGAAAGTGTTGTTTCTTTTCTCTTAAAGTCAAGATCAATTATCCACCAATCTATTTTGAAATATTTATGAAAACACGGTTGTTGTTTTTCAAACAATTCCATGTACGTAGGCTACTGGCTTTGTTTTTAATTTTGGGTTTACCCGGTTTTTCATTCGGGCAAAACCAAATCTCAGGTTACCTTAAAGACTCCAAGGGGCTTCCGGTAATCAATATGAATGTGAAGCTAGTATCTGATGCAGAGTCGAGGATCGAGATCACCGATTTGGATGGTAAATTCACTTTTTCCAATCTTATTTCAGAAAGTTACAAGCTGGTAATCTCCTCTATGAGCTATCAAACCTATGAGCAGCAAGTGAGTGTCAGCACTTTTGATAAACCATTGAATATTGTTTTGTCATCCTCCGGTCTCAATCTTCAAGAAGTAGAGGTAGTAGGTCGTGCCAGGCAGGATTACACCAGTGAGTACAGTTTTTCGGCAACCAAAATCGCTATTCCAAACAAAGAACTACCTCAGTCCATGGGGACTGTCACCAAGGAGCTGATCCGTGACCGACAGGCATTCCAATTGGCTGATGCGGTAAAAATCGTCAGTGGCGTAACTCCTTCCAGTTTTTACAATCAATATGCCATCCGCGGAATCAGTCAAAATGAAGAAGGGCAAATAATCAATGGATTGAGAACCCGTCAGTTTTATTTTTTACAGCCTTTGACTACGCATATTGAGCGAGTGGAGGTTTTAAAAGGCCCTGCCTCGGTTACTTTTGCCAGTACAGATCCGGGAGGAAGCATCAACATGGTGACCAAAAAGCCACTTTCGGAAGATAGAAAAGAAATCAGCCTCAGTTCGGGAAGCTTCCGCACGATGAGAGGGACGCTGGATTTTACAGGTCCGCTAAACTCTTCCAAAACCTTACTTTACCGCTTGAATGCTGCTTATCAAGAAGCAGGCTCCTTCAGAGATTACGTCCGAAACAACTCGGTCCTTCTTTCGCCATCGATCACTTATCTTCCTTCGGACAAAACCTCAATAAATACCGAGGTGATTTTCAGCTCGATGAATGGCAATTTGGACAGAGGTCAGCCGATATTCGGGGCTGTACCCGGTCAGACCAACCTCAACAGCACGCCAATAAGCTTGAATCTTGGAGCTGCCAATGATTTTTTCAAGTCTAACGAACTGATCTGGACTGCAAACTTGAATCATAAATTCTCGCAGAAGGTCAGCTTCAATGCGGTATACATGAAGCAGACCTGGCAGGAAGACCTTCAGGAGCACCGAACGACCAACGCATTTGCCAGGGATATCGCCGGTCAGCCGGTCAATAGCCTGGTGATGATGCAGTTCGTCCAAAGACAACAACTTTGGAATATTGACAACCTAAATGCCTACTTCAATTTCAATTTTGATTTGGGTGAGACTTCCCACAAACTTGTAGTCGGCTATGACCTTCACTCGTGGAATAAGCTGAAGGGTGGTGGACAAAATGCTGCAAGGGGTTTTCTCCTGCGGGATGGAAGTGTGTCCAATACTTTTTCGCCTGCTAATGCAGCCAACTTCCAAACTATTACCATTGGTGGCACGGTTTTACCAAGGCCTAATGTGCCTTATTTTAACTTGACTAGTCCGAGTACAGCGCTGCCTACTATTCAGGATTACCGTTTTAATTCTAGGGTAGCCATACCGTCAGCGTTGACCACTTCCTCAGCGATATACCTTCAAGAGCAATTTAAGTGGGGGAAATTCTCAGCCTTGGTAAGTTTGCGAAATGAGTGGTTTGAGGACATCACCAACTATGATACGCCAAATGAAAAATCTTTTACCAATGTAGTGCTCCTGCCAAGATTGGGACTGACCTACGAAGTGAGTAAGTCGGTCAATGTGTATGCCACTTACCTCGAAGGGATGCAGCCACAGTCCAATACCGTTTCGTTGATGCCAAGCACAAGCGCGTTCTTTTGGACTGCCGAATCTGCCGCTAGATTTAAGCCTCTGATCAGCGATCTCAAAGAGATCGGGATGAAAGCCGAATTGTTTGAAGGTAAGATTTTGGTAAACTCTGCCATCTATGAGATCAATCAGGAAAACATCCTGATGAATGCCAACCTTCCGGCGTTCCCGGATTCATTGGTTCAGCGAGGCGCAGACAGAAGTCGCGGATTTGAAGTGGATGCTACCGGCTACTTGCTGCCCAACTGGCAAATTACAGCATCCTATAGCTTTATTGATGCTGAGATTATCTCGGATTTCAATGAAGACTTGATCGGTCAGCGAAAAGAAAATACGCCAAGAAACAGTGGGAATGTATGGACTCGGTACAATTTTGGAGAAGCTACGAAACTGAAAAATCTGGGAATTGGTCTTGGTGTACAGGCACAAAGCAGCAGGATTCCTTGGTTTACCCGTGATTTTGAGGTTCCGGGGTTTGTGTTGCTTGATGCTGCCGTGTATTATTCACCTACGAAAAGCAACCTCCAACTGGCGCTTAATGTGAATAATTTGGCAAACAAAACCTATTGGCTGGGAGCACAAAACTTCACTCGTCTGTTTCCGGGAGCACCTCGAAATTTCATGTTGACAGCTACTTATCGGTTCTAATTCGCTAGCATGAATAAAAAAGGAAAAATAGCATTACTCGCGGGGCAAGTCTGGAACAACACGGTCTCCCAATCGAGCGCAAAAATGCTCATCCTTGCCACCAATTTCCTGTTGATTGCCTTTCTTTTGGTTGGATTTTTCAATCAACAGAAGCATCAGGAACAGATTCATGGGTTTGGGAAGGAAGTGAGAGACCAATGGGAAAACAGTCCGGATAAACATCCGCACCGGATGGCCCACTACGGCTATCTGGTGTTTCGGGAAAAATTCCCTCTTTCCTTTTTCGACTATGGAATGGACAGCTATTTAGGGAATGTTATTTTTCTAGAAGCTCATAAGCAGAATACGGTCAATTTCTCAGAAGCCAATCTTTCCAATGGGTTGCTTCGATTTGGGGAGCTCTCTGCTGGGATGATTTTACAAGTGCTGATTCCGTTGCTTATCTTCTTTTGGGGCTATGACCTGATATCCAGAGATAGGGAGCAGGGTACTTTGAAAATCTTGTTTGCACAGGGAGTTAGTGGGGCACAATTGCTTTGGGGTAGGATTTTGGGGCTTTTCTATGTTAGTCTTTCCCTGATCATTTTACCTTTTCTTTTGGCCTTTGGACTTCTTTTTCTTTATCAGGAGACAGACCTCTTGGGGCAATCGATGATTCACTTCCTGTTTTTGTACTTGACTTACCTTGTTTATTTTCTGGTGCTATGCATGGTGGCGGTCTGGATATCGTCCCGAAGTCAATCCTCCAAGTCATCGTTGATTTCTCTGATTGGTCTGTGGCTGTCGTTTACGTTGATTGTACCTAAAATCGCCCAAGTAATTGGGCAATCGGTGTATCCAAGTCTTTCAAAAATAGAATTTGATACTGCCGTGGAGGCAGAATTGATCCGTCAGGGAGACAGTCATAATCCAAACGACCCGCACTATGCGGCCTTGAAAGATTCGCTTTTGAAAGCCAACGGAGTGGATTCTACCTACAAGTTGCCTTTCAATTACAGCGGCTATGTGATGCGGGAAGGGGAACGACTGAGTACGCAGACCTTTTTGACCCATCAAAAAAACCTGATTGACCAATTTAAAAATCAGCAACAGATTCTCAGTTTGGCTTCTTGGATTGATCCTTTTTTGGCTGTGAAGCAGCTTTCCATGGGCTTTGCAGGTACCGACTATGAGATGTATCTGAGCTTTCAGGATCAAGCAGAGGCCTACAGGTATCAACTGGCCCAGACGATGAATGAACTTCAGATCGAGCTGATCAGCAACAAGGTCAAAAACTCCTCCGATCCTGCAGCGCGACTTAGCAGTGACTACTGGGAGGACTTTCCGGATTTTCATCCGAGCTTTCTTTCCGAAAAAGAAGTCTTCCAAAATAACCTCGCCGGAATCGCTGTCTTGCTTCTTTGGCTAGGCTTGATGGGCTTTGTGGTGTCTTATTCTTCACTTCGTATCCGGGTTTTTTGAGATGGTAAAGTATCTGTTACTTAATTTCTTCAGATCCAAAGTGCATCCGATTGGACTCGCCCTGCTGCTGGTATCGGGATTGATAAGTCTGGAGATCGGATCAAGATTTTTGGAAAGAGTAGATCGGGTATCCGAAAAGACAGCCATTCATCAGCAAGAGAGTATCGCCAGAAATGTCTCGTATTTCAATAAAGAAATGGGGAACCTGATGTACTACCTCAGATTTGGGTTGGAAAATGAAACGCCCCGTCTTGCAGGGCTTTCGATTGGGCAGCGGGACGTCTATCCTTCTATCCAAAGCCTGACTGTCAGAAATCTCGAAGAACAGCGCTACGCCACCGATTTGGTCAATCCGCTGTTTCAGCTCTTGGGAAATATGGACTTTAGCTTTGTATTGATTTACCTTTTTCCCCTGGTGATCATTGCTTTTGGGTTCAATCTCATTTCTGAGGAAAAAGAAGGAGGCACTTGGAGCCTTATTCGCAGTCAAGCGCATTCACCGTTGCTTTTTCTGAGATTGAAGTTGGGCATTCGTCTGGTTAGTGTGCTTTTTGTGCTCCTGCTTCTATTGATTACAGGGAAGTTTTATCTAGCCATTCCTTTCGATGTTCCTTTTCTGATTTTTGGGTCGGTTTCGGTGCTTTATGTGTTGTTTTGGTTTGGGCTTACTTGGCTTGTGGTGAGTTTCCAGCTGAGCTCCAGCCAAAATGCCCAAGTGCTCCTCAGCCTTTGGGTGGTATTGAATTTATTACTGCCGGCGGGTATCAATATGTTGCAGCGGTGGTTTTTCCCTGTACCGGAGGCGATGTCTACTGTGATTCAAAACCGTGAAGGTTACCATTCTCAGTGGGATAAGCCCAAGGAGCCCACCTTGCAAAAGTTCTATGCCCGTTATCCCGAATATCAGTCTTTTCTCCATCCCAAAGAGGCGGATTTTAGTTGGTTATGGTATTTTGCCATGCAGCAGGCTGGAGACGATGAAGCAGCAGTGGAGGTAGAAGCCTTGAAAAATAAGCTTGACTCCCGAGTACAGCTGGCAAAATCATTGAGTTGGTGGATCCCTTCGGTACATACCCAACTCTCTCTAAATTCGCTAAGTCTTACAGATTTGGGTAACTACCTGCATTACCTCGAAGCACTTGAAGAGTTTCATGAAAAGTTGAAAGCTTACTTTTTCCCAAGGATCTTCAGTAATGCGCCGGTGCTGGATGAGGATTGGTCTAAGTTTACCTTGGAAAAGTTCCGTGATCAACCCCAGGTCAACTGGATACAGCTTATGGCGCCTTTTGGTCTATCCTTTCTTCTGATTTGGGTTTGGGCCGGATATAATTTTAAAAAATCAGGAATTCAATCCATTCAAAAGCATTGATCATGATCGAAGCACTACAACTATCCAAATCCTATGGGGATCATTTGGCACTGAAAAGTCTGGATATGAATATCCAAAGAGGTGAAATTTTTGCCCTTTTGGGCCAAAATGGAGCGGGCAAAACCACGACAATCAACTGCTTTCTGGGATTTGTATCTCCCTCTTCGGGTGATGCCCTCATTGATGGGATTTCCGTGAAAAGTAATCCTCAAGAAACCAAAAAAGCATTAGCCTACATCCCTGAGACGGTCATGCTTTATCCCAATCTTACTGGCATCGAAAACCTTGCTTTCTTTTCTTCCCTAGCGGGTTTTTCCTATGAAGAAGATCAAATGAAGGCATTCTTGGCAAAAGCCGGACTACAAGAGACCGCCCATCTGCAGCGCGTAGGAGGCTATTCCAAAGGCATGCGTCAGAAAGTAGGCATCGCCATCGCACTAGCCAAGAAAGCAAAGGCGCTGTTTCTCGATGAACCTACGAGTGGACTTGACCCTAAGGCATCCAATGAATTTTCAGAAATCTTAAAAGAACTTTCAGCGGGTGGAACAGCGATTTTGATGGCTACTCATGATATTTTTAGAGCAAAAGAGGTGGCTCATCGAGTGGGGATTATGAAGGAAGGCCAATTGGTAAGTCAACTGGCAGCCTCGGATCTCACAGCCAACGAACTTGAAAAACTGTACCTGAAAACCATATGATTCGACTCCTAAGTGTGCTTTTGATTTTTCTTTCATCAGGAAAAGCATTTGCCCAATCCTCCAATCCTTACGGATTGCCTTTGCAGCTATCCCTAGAAGATTACCGAAAATCGGTAGCCCTAGATAGCAACAAAAGGATGGTGCAGATTGCTGATTTTGTACCTGGAGTCGTGCTAGATGTAAAGTATGCGAGCAGGGAAAACGTATTTTATACTCAACTCTATCCCAAGCCTATCGCGCTAATACGGCTTCCAGCGGCCAAAGCCCTGGCAAATGCACAAAAAGAATTTAATGAACAGGGAGTTGGATTGAAGATTTACGACGGATATCGACCCTATTCGATTACTGTTCAGATGTATGAAATGCTTCCAGATACGGTGTACATGGGACTTCCTTGGCAGGGAAGCAAGCACAACCGGGGCATTGCGTTGGATCTTACTTTGGTGGATTTGAAAACAGGAGAGGAACTCAGAATGCCCACCCCATTTGATGCCTTGGTGTATGCCGCTCATCCCGAATTCAAAAAACTGCCTGAGCAGGTGATCAAAAACAGGGAACTCCTCAAATCAGTGATGAAAAAGCACGGGTTTTCAGTAGACCCCGTGGAGTGGTGGCATTACAATTATGTTGATACCAGCCGTACGTTTGAACTGATGGACATACCGATAAATCTGATGGAACGGGAAGTGTTGAATAGCAAGTCTCAAAAAAAGCAATGAAAATCGAAGTCCTATCATTTTCAAATTGAAAGGAGCAGTAAAGAAGAAAGCCGGCAAGTTTTATTGCCGGCTTTCGTGTTAGTAAGCTTTTCTGATTTACTCAAAACCAAACTTTTTCAAGCCTTCTTGGCTGATTTTGATGGCTTCCATCGGGTCAAGTCCAAAAGTGTTGTCTTGCTCTACTAGGTAGAACTCCATTCCTGACTGTGCTTTGGCCGCAAGGATCTTTGCAAAGTCGATTTTGCCTGTTCCAACAGGAGCAAAGTTGCCCACAGAGTCCATGTCCTTCACGTGCCAAGCCTTGAATCGGCCAGGATATTTTTCAAAGTAAGCCAATGGGCTAGCCTCGGCTTTGGTTACCCAATAGAGGTCCATTTGGAAGTTAACCCACTCAGGATTGCATTTTTCAAGAAGAATCTCTTCGATCACAGTCCCGTCAGCCATTGGCTTAAATTCGAAGTCATGGTTGTGGTAAAGGAGCTTGATGCCAGCGTTGAAGCACTTTTCTCCCAACGTATTCATGATCGTTACAAGCTCGTCAGCGGTACCTTTCATTCCCAAGGTTTTGGTAGCAGGATCAAAAGTAAACATGCCCATCGGAGGCACCGGAATGACGAAATAAGAGATGCCGGCTGCTTTCACATCTGCAATCAGCTGATCGGCATTTTCTAAGGTCACCATACCCATGTGTGCGCTGATGGCAGTCAATCCTATCGAATCTAAGTAGTCCTTGAATTCAATTGGTGTCATTCCGTAAAATTTACCATCGGCATAATCTGCTGCTTCTACATAGGCATATCCGGCATCCGCTACTTTTTGAAGAGTTGATTTTGGATTGACTGCCATGGAGTCACGAACGGTGTACAGGGCAAGGCCTCCAATCCGAGCGGGTTGTACGATCGTTGTTTCTTCCACTACTTCGGGTTTTGGCCCGCAAGATGTAAAGCCAAGGATCAGAGCAGACAAGAGGGCAAGGCTGAGATTGATTTTTTTCATAATTGGGTAAGATTTTGATCCTGAAAGATACCGATTTCCTTAAAAAGAAGGATGCTTCAGTCAATTATTGTCTCCTGAGGGAGAAAATAGGTTGGGTTTTCTTTTTTAGGCAAATCCAAAAATCAATGGAAAAAGAAACACCACGATCAAGCTCCAAATCAGGTAAATGGGCAAATAGCGGACTACCAAGAGTGCGACCTCAGAAAAAGATTCCTGTTTATAGAGAGTTTGGAAAAGCTTTCTGGAAACTAGAATCAAATGAACCAGCATAAGGAGATTCACGCCAAGTATAGCCAGTCGGTTTGGGGTAATGCCCCATTCCGAAATTCGGAACCCGATTGCTGACAAGGCAATCAAATTGACCAAGATTGTGACGCCAGAGAGCAAGGTCAAAATCCATTTGGAAGCTTTAGAAGGCTGTTCTTTGGAGGCTTCCGTCACCGAGAAGAAAATCAAGGCCATTACCCCAATCAGCAGGAGATTGAAAATCAACAAAAACTCACGGTCATTGTAGGGATCTTTTCCTCCCAAAAGGATGGTGCTTAAATACACTACGAGCATAATCAGTACCAATGGGCTGAAAATCTTAGCAATAATAGGAGGGATCTTATTGACCAACTGTGGATTTGTCTGGGTAAGGTGCGTCGCAATTAGCGGTGCGGCGACCAATCCAAATACTCCGATATTCTGGAAGTAAAACTCCTCAATCCGCAGTCCGATCAACTCAAAAAGTCCTACAGTCAACCCGGAAAGGAGTAGGCCTGATAGCCCTAAAATTCCTCCCATGATGATTGCATCCGCATTGAATTCGAGGTAGGATAATCTTTTGGAAAGGTCTTTTCGAGATCCTTCTGAAAAAACAAACCCCAGCATGCCCCAAAGTAAAAGTGGCAGGTGGATACTGGCTAAAATCAAGGTATCGCTGGTGGTAGAATTGGGCAGCAAATTGATGTAAAAAAGGGAAGCTAAGACTATACCGATTGGAAGCCCAAGGTTCTTTAGCTGTAGTTTCTTCTTGCGGATAAAGTAGGCAGCTACAAACGGGAATACCAAAAAACCCAGATTACGCGGGTAGAAGAATTCCTCATCGAGTCCAGTAAAGGCAGGGATTTTCGCCAATAACCAAGCTAATGCGGCGGCGAAAAGGATAAATGTCCAATCTGAGGTTGATCCCCATTTTACAGAATCTGATTCATAAGAAAGTCGGGCCTGCCAAAAATCCGCTTGCTCTTTTCCTTGAATCTCTGGGTACAGGGCCTGAAAGGCGGTTTTGAATTCTGCTTTGTTTTTGCGGTAGAGTTTTTCCAGTTCATCGGCCTGGCCGAGATGGGAAAGGATTTGATCTTTCATAGTTAAAGTTGAGTTGGGTCAAATGATACTAATTAATTCCAATCTCCGGTGAGGGCAAAAGCCATGACGGCGCTCAGCCAAAGGGCGACGAAGTATAGGATGGTACTGAAGATGATGGCGATGAGCTTTTGATTTCCAATGGGGAACCATCGGAATCCCATCAGGTAGAAGAAAATCCCTCCTGCAGCTCCAACAGACGGGATGATTAGAAGAGGGTAAAGCATCCATGACTCAAAGACTTCTTCTTTGGTGAGGATGATGAAGGACAAAAGCACAAAGGGAATGCTTGCTCCCAAGGTGGCGGGGAGAGCCAATTCTTTAAAGGTCGGAAAGGTTGGTTTTTCTACAGTTTTCATAGTAATTGATTTTTTGAAAGTACTTTGTAATTCAAAGTGAATGGGTAAATTTTTTTAGGCTTTGTTCTGCTTGATCAAATTTTCGAGGAATTCGAGATGCGCTCGAAAGGCATTTTTGCCAGCTTGGGTAGCTCCATACGTGGTAAGCGGTTTTCTTCCCGCAAAGGATTTTTCTACGAGGATGTATTCCGCATTTTCCAAATACCTCAGGTGCGAAGCCAGATTGCCGTCGGTGACCTCAAGCAGTTCTTTGAAGGAATTGAAGTCATACCGATCATTGACCATCAGGATGGACATGATGCGGAGTCGGACCACATTTTCAAATGCTTTGTCGTAATTGCCTTCCACCTTATCGATCGTATCGGTAATACATCATGGATCCGTAGATCACATGCAAAATCCCAAATCCCAGAGCCCAACAAAGAAGCCCATAAACAGGGAAAAACGCGGCAACGACTCCCAAAAGCAACTGCCCGATCCCGAGATTTTTGATTTCCCCCAAGGTAAAATGAGACGCATTGATCAATCCCAAACCGTAGAAAATCAAGGTGGCAGGAGCGATTAGCTGATAGGCGTTTTCATGAATTAAGGCAAATGAAAACAAACCTCCCGATAGCACAGGGATGAACAAGGCAGTTAGGAATCGCTTGCTCGCCGGTGTCCAAAACTGCTCTGCTTTTCGTTGACTTTTGCTTTGACTGAGTAGGTAGGCCGACCCGATCGCCAACACCAAAACGGTCATTGCGACACCAAGCAAACTGATCCGAAGATCCGGTGTGCTCATCGTTTCGGTACCCATACCGTACGAAGTGCTTGGAAAATAGATCCAGTACCAAGCGATACCCGCACCGATGAAGGCATAAATCCCTGCCAATACACCCGCAAGCCCACTCAGCGACAGAAAGCGGGTACTCCGCTCCATCATGGACTTGATATCTGCTAATTCTTGTTCTGGTTTTCTCATTTCAAAAGTACTTTGTGATGCAAAGTAAATTGAAAAAATTTAAGGATTACTATGGATTAGTTTTTTTTTAGAAAAATCGGATTCATTGTAGATCAGATTTTACTCCTTTTTGGAGTATTGAGCTGAAAATAAGGTATATGTCGTATGGTCTGTGCTTGTTGAATCTTTGAAATTTGACCTACACCAAAATTATTTTCTATGAAAAAGTTACTGTTTCAATGGATTAGTCTCGTGATCGTAGCGAGTATTTCGATGGCATGCACAGATGGAGGGGATATGGATCCGGATAATGATCAGCAAGCCTCAAATGAGTTGAATTTCCCATTTACCCTAACTACAGAGGAGAATTTATATACTATGGAGATCGATGGAGTGGAAGTGAGGAATACTGCCGAAATAGCCAACACACTTAATGTCGACAAAACCATCACAGTGAGTTTCTGGGGCCCCAACAATGACTTTGCTTTTGGAGGGATTTATTGGATACCTCTAGGCACAGGCACTTTTGAGACAGGCTGGAATTTGGGTCCTGGCAACGGGACCAATGGCAACAATCTTTACATGACTGCCTTCGTGAAGAAGAACAATGTGAAGCATTTCGCCTACTCTGCACATGAATATGGGTTTTTGGAATCAGAGAAGATTCCAGGATCGTCTTGTACGGTAAAAATCACCAAGTTTGAAGGAAAACAAACCTCCTTTAAATTCATGAATAGCAACCTTAGTCTCTTTATCGGAACTGTTGAAGGCCAGTTTGCAGGAACCTTCAAAACCAAGGAAGGTCAAACAATTAAAGTGACCAAAGGACAGTTTAGAATTGTCCAAAAGCTCCCTCCAGGTGCCGTAGTGAATGGATGACATGGAAAAGCTTCTCAATTCTGAGGAGCTTTTTCTTTTAAAAAAAAACGCAGCCCTAATGGACTGCGCTTTCGAACTACTCGGTTATAGGTATTTGAATAAATTTTTGTTGCTTCCGTGAGTGTCTCTACTCACAGCCAAACTTTTAAAATAGCATCGGAGCAAATTGAGTTAGGTACACTCTCCAGTTTCTCCAAGTATGACCTCCTTCACTTTCTACATATTCATGAGGCATGTTCATTCCTTTTAGTTTAGCTAGGTACTCTTGGTTGGCTTTATAGAGGAAGTCAGTCTTTCCGATCGCAATCCAGTACAGCTTGTAGCCGTTGTCCATCTGACTCTTAAGCGTTTGGTCAAAGTTGCTGTAGACTTTTCCGGTAGCATCCTCTCTTGGCATGATGGCAGCTGAGAATGCGCCGATGTAATCAAAGGTGTTTGGATAATATCTTGAAATGTGGATGGTGTGAAATCCACCCATGGAAAGGCCTGCAATTGCCCGGTTGGCTTTGTCAGCTTTTACCCGATAGTTGCTTTCCACAAACTTGATGATGTCTCCAAATGCGCTTTCATAAGTGCCATCCATGGTTTTTGGGATCATGAACTGAGGCTTGTAGAAGTTTTGATTTCCTTCTCCTGGAGCAGCATCTTGGATCACATTGCCATTAGGCATGACCACGATCATCGGTTTGGCTTTACCCTGAGCGATCAGGTTGTCCAAGATTTGGGAGGTTCTTCCAAGATTAATCCAGGCTTCTTCGTCTCCTCCGGCTCCATGAAGGAGGTAGAGGACAGGGTAAGTTTCGTTGGATTTTTCATATCCCGGAGGTGTGTAGATGGTGATTCGGCGATCCATGCCCAATCCCGGAGAATTGTACCAGCGGCGCGTCACCGAACCGTGAGGGATGTCGTTGGTCTTGAACAGATCCGCGTGTCCTCCTCCGATGATGAAGATGTTGGTAGCTGAGGCCACGTCACGAATCAGAAAGGGATTGCTTGGATCGGTGGTCGAAAAGCCGTCGATAACGAAGGAATAATTGTAAAGTTCAGGATTCAAGACCTGCGTTTTAAGTGACCAGACGCCATTCTCATCTTTGGTAAGGGCTGCTTTTCCCGGTCCGTCCATTTGACCCATTGGGGTGTCCATTTTTACAGATGGGAGAAAATCTCCTGTGACCATTACTTCCTTTGCATTGGGAGCAAAGAGTCGAAAAGTCACCGAATTGTCAGCGTGGATTTCAGGAGAAATGATGTTTTGTGGCCTGAAGAGTGCTTCCTGTGCTTTTGCAGAAAGCGTCAGCAAAAACACGGATAGAATAAGGAGAAAATTTTTGTTCATAGGTTTATTGGTTCTATTGTCTCAAAGTGTGAAAATAGAAAAAGGGTTTGGAAAAGCAAAGGCAAATGACACGAAGGGGCAAATTGGAAGCTGATTTCAAATTTGAATTTTCACCGCAGAGCCGCAGAAAACGCAGAGAAAAAAAATATAAGTTCAAGTCCTAGACTGGTTCAAGTCTTCAGACTTGGACCTTCTTGTATGCAGTCCTTCCTACCGGACAGCTAGGCTTCAGAATGCTCTGGTGTAAAAACAGTCAATCAAAAATCCAAAAGGCTCAATCCTTGGTGGGAATAAGGAAGATTTTGGAGGAAAAGGTTTTGAACCACATAGCCACATAAAAAAACATAGTGAATGATTTACTTGCTATGTCCCTCTATGTGGCTATGTGGTTTTTAATGATTTAGAAAAAAAAACCAGAATGGTTTCCTCCTTATTTGTTGTGCGACCTGTCCGGTAGTTAGGCTTCAGATCGCTTTGATCTAAAATCGTCAATCAAAATCCAAAGGACCTTTTGGACTGATGGATAAAAAGGAACGAAATACCGATAACAAAAGCCCACCAAGGCAAACTGAAAATGATTGCCAAAAACAACCCGAAGAACATTGCCGCAGCCATATTTGGGAAGCTTGAACTTTCTCTTTTTCTGTAAACCAGCACCTGAAGCACACAACTCAAGGATAGCAGCAAAATTGCCAGTAGCAGATGCTCAAAGCTGGAGGAAATCAACCGGTTCCAAACCAAGAAAAGCAACTCCGGAAATACCAAAAGGGCCAAGCTTCCCAATTGGTAGCCTAGTTTGGAATCCAGCGTAAGGGGTAGGCCGAGGGTCCAGCTTTGATGCGTGAGTTCGCGGTCTGATTTTTCCAAAATCAGGGGAAGCTGCACGTAAGAAACAATCAACACTCCAAATTGCAGCCAGCGGATGTCATAGTCTCCCGATTGGAAGGAAAAGAAAAACCCGTTCAAAAGCAGTAGGCTAAAAGCTTTGGTCAGGAGGAAAAGAATGGGTCGATGGTTTCGGATGGACAGGATGATCCAAGTAAACCTCGGAAAAGTCCATCGCACCGATGGACGGTGGATGATTGTTTCCTTAAGTGGTTGTTGAAGGGTTTTTTGGATAATGATGAAGTTGAAAAAAATCACGGCAAAGCATAGCATCCAAAGCGAAATTCCAAGAAAATGAGCCTTTTGTTCCCAAGCGAAATAGCTCAAAAAGAGAAAGTAGCCAAGAAATGGGCTAAAGTTGAGCAGTAAGATTTGACTCCAAAAACGTTTGAAATCAGTGGGGGAAAACAGCCCCAACTGATGAAAAACGTGGTACTCATTTTTTCTGACCAATTCCAATTGAATCCGCAGATGGATCCAACCATAGAGGAAGATGGAAGTTGGCAAAAGCCAAAATGCAAGTGGGTTTTTGAACAGGAATCTTCCGATAAGGATATGCTGTGCAGGTTCCATCAGGACTCCTCCGATGAGTAAAGCCAGCGTCCAGAACCCGAGTGTTTTTTGAAAAAATGGTCGGACAAATGCAAGCTGGGCGAGCTTACCCATTGGGTTGGATTTTGCCTGATTTCATATGGAGGATGCTGGTTAAAGGTAGTAATTCTATTGGTCCTCTTTGGTGGGAAGTGATGAGAAAACTGGTTCCTTGTTCAGTCTTTGACTTGATCAGGTTTACCAATTGATCTTGCGTAAGGGCATCGATGGTGGTGAAAGGCTCATCCAAAATCACCAATTCAGGATTACCGAGGAAGGCAAGCAGTAAAGCGGATTTTTTCAACATGCCCGAAGAGTAGCCGCCGATGGGAAAAGACAAAAAATCTTCCACATCAAATACTGCCTTCAGTTCGGAGATCTCTGCTATCGAAGCCTGTTTGGCCTTTGCCACAAAGGCAATCAAGTCGTGGAGGTTTAAAAACTCTGGGAAAGTGGGTTCCGCAGGCGCAAATCCGATTTTCCTTCGGTACTCCAATGGCTGATCGAAAAGGGAAATACCATTCAATACCACGGTTCCGTTGGCAGGATGGATACCTGCCAAGGCTTTGAGCAGGGTAGATTTCCCTGACCCATTTCCTCCCAAAATCACATGGATCCCTTGAGGCAATTGAAGTTCGGGAATGACCACGCTAAAGCCTGAAGGGTATCTTTTCTCAAAATTGGTAAGATGGAGCATCCGGGAGATTTTTAGCTTGTGAAATTTACAGGTTTATGGTTTTTACCACGTCTTTACCTGTTGTCTTTATCGTTTTTTAACTGGATCAAAAATTAGAATTGCTTGATTGGAAGGGTTGACGTTCCACCATGGTGATAAAAAAAGACCTGTCAGGTTTGGGGAACCTGACAGGTCTTTTACAGTTTTTATGGTGAGCATTTCTCGAGAAGGCCTGAAAAGCAACTCAATCCAAATTCTTCTTTTCCACTACCCATCCGGATGACTGAGCGAGGCCAGGGGTTTTTCCTGTAAATAGCTTTCCGGCTTCTTGATCACCTTTCAGCTGCCACTTGTACCAAGCAGTAGCCACCCTAGCAAATTCTCCCCCGTTGGGTTGGCCGTAAGTGCCACCATGGCCGACCTCTAGATTGCCTACGAAAATGGGTATGTGGTTGATTCGTGCATAATCATCCATTCCGTTGCCATAGGCGATGTCTGATTTTCCTCCCAAGAGGTATAGCGTAGGTACTTTGATTTCGTTGAGTTTTTCCTTGGTGACTTGAGGCATGCCGGGCATTCCTCCTCCTGGATTCCCCAAAACCCCACTGTTGAATACGCCAATGGTGGTGATTCGTGGATCATCGGCCACTTCCAGCGTTTGCAGTCCGCCGCAGGACATGCCGCTCACGGCGATCTTTTTGGTGTCCAGTTTTTGGAAGTAGGGGCTTTTGGGATCCGAATTTTGAGCAATGGCCCAGTCGATGGCATCTAGGAGTTTTTGGGATTTGGAGCGGGTATCGGTTTGCTTGGGCATGGTTCCGATTCCGATAACCAAGAATCCATGGGAGGCCACCTCATTTAGAAAGTTGACATGCTCCCAAGGGGAATCAAAGCAGGCGCCATTTCCCCATGCGATGATGGGAAGCTTATTGCTGCCTCCAAACTTGGACAGATTCTGCGGTTGGAAAAGCGTGTGGGTAGGTAAGCTCGGAGCAGAAGTCATGATGGCTGGATAGCTCCCGGTTCCTCCATTTTCGATGATCTGAGCTTGGGTAGGGGCTTGGAAAACCAGGTTTTCGGTGAAAAAAGGTAGCGCCTTGGTCTGAATTCGCTCTGCGATTCGATTGAGGTGATCGCCCTCATAGCTTTCGTAGAAGTGGGTAATCTGATAAGAGTCTAAAACCTCATGGAGGTTTTTGGTGGCTTCGCTAATGCCTCGATCCTGAAGTCCGGCATCGATGGCGATGGCTTTCAGTTTTTTCAGGTTGAGGATGTATTGATCCACGTAGTTGAGTGTTCTGTTGGCGATGATTTTATTGATTACATCTTGTCGAGGCGAACCATCTTTTGCAGGCAAGTCAAGATAGAGCGGAGGATTTTTAGGATTGGGAGCAAAAGCAGCGGAGGTAGCCAAAGCTGCAATTTCAAAAAAGGAGGTGGCCTGAAGTTGATCGGGAGTCATTGTCTCCAGTTTTTTCATCAATTCCGGGTTCGTAGAAGCGCCACCATCCATGCAGCAGGGACTCAGTGCATAGATAGCTGAGTAGACGTCCGGATATTTCATTCCCAGTCTCAAGGTTCCGTAGCCGCCCATAGAGTGGCCCGCCAAACCTCGACTCTGCTTGGTCGGGATGGTGCGGTAATTGGCGTCGACGTAGTTGACGAGTTCCTGAGTGACGAAAGTTTCCCAGTCGCCGATCGTGGCCGAACTCGCATACATGCTGCCTTTGAAGCGGTTGTAGGCATTGGGCATCACCACGATCATTTCTTTGGATAGGCCTTCGGACAGAGATTGCTCGATCACGTCTTGCAGGTTGATCCAGTGCTTTTCCCAGCCAAACCATTGAGAGTCATTGTCGGTAAATCCATGAAGCATGTAAAGAACAGGAAACCTTTTGTCCGGATTGGCAGCGTAGGAGGGAGGTAGGTAAACAGTTACTTCTCGATCGGCAGGGTCTCCGATTAGATTGCCTTCGAGGGCTTTGCTGTGAACTTTGATCCGTTCCTTGGTTCCTTTTTGGGCAAAAGTGGAAATCGCTCCCAAGCAAATCAGGAGGGTGATCAGGAATAGCTTTTTCATAGGTTAATGGGTTATGGGTAGGTTAAAAGTAGGGTTTATGGTGGGTTTGGCAAAGCAGGATTGAAATGGGAGGAATTAATAAATCAACTTTTTTCTTAGTTCGAAAAAGCCTAAATTCTCGAAATAAAAAGCGTTCCAATAAGGCTTGAACCTCTTCTTTTGGAAGAGATGGATGAGATTATCAAAGAAAATGGTGTTTCTAAAGATCAATATATCAGTGAAGCCTTGGATTTTTATAAGAGGTTGGCCATAGCATTTGCAAAAGCTTCTCAACTGGTAAGTGATTCGTCCATGGAAGTAAATGAAGAGTTTGATCAACGGGTCGATGAAGGAGAGGGTTGGTCTTTTTGAATCAAATCCGTGCTTTGGATAATTGCAGATTTTTGGAGAAGCTCGGAAAGCTCAGTTTGGAAAAAGCTTTTTGGAAATGCGGGAGAAGTTGAAAGCAGTGATGGATTTTTAAAAATTTGAATATTTGGGGATTATAATCCCTGAAAATACGTATTTTTGGGGATTACGATCTCCAAAAATGCATATTCAAAGAGAGTTATTCGGAGTTTTGGCTCGGAAAATCGACTTTAAAAAGGCGATTTTGCTCTTAGGGCCGAGACAAGTAGGAAAAACCACTTTAGTCAAAAAGCTGGCTGAAAGCTTGGGGAAGCCTTTTTTGTACCTCAATGGGGATGATTTGACCACGCAGCAGGCTCTTCAAAATGCGAACCTGTCTTTTTTGAAAGCGTATTTTGGTTCGTATCAAGTGGTGGTAGTGGATGAAGCACAACGTATTCCGCAGATCGGACTGACGCTTAAAATCATTGTCGATAATTTTGAGGGAATTCAGTGTCTTGTCACGGGTTCCTCTGCTTTGGAGTTGGCCAGCTCAGTTCACGAACCACTCACTGGAAGAAAATGGGAATACCGTTTGTTTCCTCTATCATGGTCCGAATTGGTGCAGGGTATGGGGATGCCTTACTGTCTTACCGCTTTGGAAAAGTTCATGATTTTTGGCACCTATCCGGAGGTCATTACACAAGAAGGATCCGAAATCTCCATTCTTAATAATTTGTCCTCCAGCTATTTGTATAAGGATTTACTCAACTTCCAAGGGATTCGAAAACCAGAACTTTTGGCCAAAATCCTTCAGGCATTGGCCTGGCAAGTCGGCTCAGAGGTCAGTTTCAATGAACTCTCCCAGACAGTTCAAGCGGATAAGGCGACGGTTCAAAACTATATGGATTTGCTGGAAAAAGCTTTTATTATTCAGAGGCTCAGTCCATTTTCCAGAAACCTGCGCGGCGAAATAAGTACAAGTCGGAAGGTGTATTTTGTGGATAATGGGATTAGGAATAGCATCATTGGGAATTATGCGACGCTTGCTTCACGGGCGGATGTAGGGGCTCTTTGGGAGAACTTCTTGATTGCCGAGCGTACCAAATTGCTCAATTACCATGGCTTTTATGGGAGGGTTTACTTTTGGAGAAATGTCCGTGGACAAGAGATTGACTACATCGAGGAAATCGATGGGAAAATATATCCTTTTGAGTTTAAGTGGAATCCTAAAGCCAAGGTAAAATATCCCAAGGTTTTTGAGGAGACCTATAATTCACAGCCACTGCAGGTGATCCATAAAGATAATTTTTGGGAGTGGTTGGGCAGCTATCCTTACTAAGAGCTAAATCTATTTTGAATGAACCTTTGGCTAAGAGATGCTAGGGAACTCAGTTTTGAAAAGGCCTTTGAGCTAAGGGAGAAGTTGAAAGCGGTGAAGGATTTTTAACGGAAATAACCAATATTGCATTAATCGTATGAATATTGGTGAAAATAAACAGGCTATGACAGTAATTAGAAAAACAGTGACCTTCACTGAGCAGCAAGACCGTTGGATAAAGGCTCAAATTCAAGAAGGAGACTTTACCAATGAATCTGAATACCTACGCCACTTGATTAGACAAGATCAAGAGCGAAAAGGCAAGCTGCAAGAGCTCAAAGCTGCTATTCAGGAAGGAATCGACTCTGGTATTTCCTCCAAAACCTTCTCTGAAATCCTAAAGGAAGTAGAAGTTAAGATGAAAGCGGATGGCAAGCTTTAGGTTATCCGTTAAGGCTGAAGAAGATCTTGTATCAATCTATTCCTATGGGATTTTACATTTTGGTTATACCCAAGCGAACAAATATGTTTTGGGCCTAGAATAAACTTTGACGAAGCTTACTCAATCTCCTTTTATGGGAAAACAGTCTGATTTGGTTTCAAAAGGTTTAAGGTCATTTGTTTACAAATCCCACATGATTTTTTATCAGCTTGAAGACAAGAATATTTTGATTTTTAGGATTTTGAATCAAAGTAGAGATTATGACTTTTTCCTCTGATTCAATTTTAACCTCGAATCTTTGAAGATTGATCATTGAGTTTGGTTATTGAAAATTTGACCGCTCACCACTTTTCTTACTCCAACTCTCTAGCTTCCATTCCTCCTAACTTCCCCACTATCCCATTTGCCAATCCCCCCTTGTCAAGGTATCTTTGCGACCTAAACAAAAACCGTACACCGTGGCAAACAAAACCGTCAAAGTAGGTCTGGTCCAACTCAGTTGCTCTGGGAATGTGGCCGAAAACATGGAGAAAACCATCGCAGGTGTCCGCACCGCCGCCAAAAAAGGAGCGCAGGTCGTGGTCCTTCAAGAACTTTTTAGATCGCTCTACTTCTGTGACGTAGAGGATTACGAAAACTTCAAACTCGCCGAAGCCATCCCCGGTCCATCCACCGACACGCTAGGTGCTTTAGCAAAAGAACTCGGTGTCGTGATTGTAGCATCCCTTTTTGAGAAAAGAGCAGAAGGCCTTTACCATAATACCACGGCGGTTCTAGATGCTGACGGAACTTACCTTGGGAAGTACCGGAAAATGCACATTCCTGACGATCCAGGCTATTTTGAGAAGTTCTACTTCACTCCGGGCGACTTAGGCTATAAAGTGTTCCCAACCAAATTTGGAAAGATCGGCGTGTTGATCTGCTGGGATCAGTGGTATCCGGAAGCGGCTCGAATTACAGCCCTGAAAGGAGCAGACTTTTTGGTTTACCCAACTGCGATTGGCTGGGCTTTGCATCAGGATGAGCAAACCAACGACGACCAATACAATGCTTGGCAGACGATTCAGCGATCGCATTCTGTGGCTAATGGCGTTCCTGTGGTGTCGGTCAACCGAACTGGAATTGAAGGCCCGATGCAATTTTGGGGAGGCTCCTTTGTGTCCAATGCCTTTGGTCGGGTGACCTACAAAGCCCCGCATTTGGAAGAGGAAATTCACGTGGAGGAATTGGATTTGACGGGTTCGGATCGGTACCGTACGCATTGGCCTTTCTTGAGAGATCGACGAATCGATTCTTATGCTCCGATCACCAAGCGCTACTTAGACGAAGAATAAGTTGATCGCTTAGGGTCTTATCCAGGATAACTAAAGAAAATATAGGTTTTCTCGTCAGTTGGCTTCATTTCATTTGAGTAATAGCACTTTAAATATGACAAAGTTATTGTTTCTGTTCTTATTGGTTGTTTACTCGAATATTTGCGCTTTCGGGCAGAGGACAAATAATTCTAATGAAATACCTCTGGATACATTACTAAAAGAGGAACTGGAAAGTATTCTAGTCAAAGACCAAACGCTACGATTAGTTTTGCCAATGGTTGAGAAAAAGTTTGGTGAAAATTCTGAACAAACGAGATACCTCTGGTCCTTGATTAATTCCCAAGACAGTACAAATCTTGTAGCCATTACGGAAATTATCGATAAGAACGGCTGGATTGGAGCAAATAGGGTTGGTTATTTTGCTAATCAGGCAATTTGGATGGTGATTCAGCATGCACCTCTCGAAATTCAAGAAAAATATTTACCGCATTTGAAAAAATCAGTTGCAAAAAAAGAGTCTGAAGGATGGTATTTAGCTTTTCTAGAAGATAGAATTCTAATGAGGAATGGGAAAAAACAGACTTACGGTTCTCAAGCAAAAATTGATAGGGAGACTGGTAAGTATTACATCTATCCAATAAGTGATATCCAAAATGTAAATAAGAGAAGGGCTGAAATAGGTTTAGAATCAATTGAGGAATATGCTAGCAGTAGTGGCTACGTTTATAATCCCCAAGAAATGAAAGAATAAAAGCTAATAAAATCAGATTTATTTTAATTGATTTATAGCCTACCCTTGTATAGGAAAGCCTTGAAAAAACTGACTACCAATGAGAGATATTTTTGAAATTGCCCGTACCGGGTCGGTGACTCCGGCGGAATTGGGCTATTATTTCCCAGCAGAATTTGCTCCTCAAGAATCCATGTGGCTGAGTTGGCCACACAAGGAGGCGAGTTGGCCGGGCAAGATCGAGACGATTTTTGCGCCTTATTCCCAGTTTATCAAAGAAGTAGCCAAAGGCCAAAAGGTCAATATCAACGTGGCTGATGAGGCCATGAAGGCCTTTGCTTTGGAGCATTTGGAACAAGCTGGAGCGGATCTGAGCAAGATTGGGTTCCACTTTTTCCCAACCAATGATGCCTGGTGCCGGGATCATGGACCTGCTTTTTTGATCAATCCCAATGCGGAAATCAAAAAGGTGCTCGTGAAGTGGAACTACAATGCCTGGGGTGAAAAATACCCGCCTCATGACCTGGATAATCAGATTCCGATTCACATTGCGGAGCACTTGGGGATTCCTTACTTCAAACCCGGAATCGTCATGGAAGGCGGTTCGGTGGAATTTAATGGTAAAGGAACGCTCCTCACTTCCACCGCTTGCTTGCTCAACGAGAACCGCAATCCTCACCTAAACCAAGCCCAAATCGAAAAATATCTCTGTGATTACTATGGGGTGAAGCATATCCTTTGGGTAGGTGATGGAATCATCGGAGACGATACCGACGGACATATCGATGACATCACCCGCTTTGTGAATGAAGACACCGTGGTGACCGTGGTGGAGGAAAACAAATCCGACGAAAACCATGAGATTTTGGCAGAAAATCTAGAACTGCTCAAGAAAATGCGTTTGGAAAATGGTAAGCAACTCAACATCGTCGAGCTTCCGATGCCAAGTCCGGTGATTTGGGAAGATCAGCGCCTTCCGGCTTCCTACGCCAATTTCTACATTGCCAATGAGGTGGTCGTGGTGCCAACTTTCAGAGATAAAAACGATCAAAAAGCACTAGATATCTTGACCGATTGCTTTCCTGACAGACTTGTGATTGGAATTGACAGCACCGATATTATCTGGGGCTTGGGATCCTTCCATTGTCTGAGTCAGCAGGAACCTTTGGTTTAGTTGGGAGTGCTTATGCTGAGCTTGTCGAAGCAAGCAGTTTGAAGCAGCCAAATCAAAAATTAGAAAGACAACCCGAAAGGGTTGTCTTTTTTGTTTGATGCCGAATGGCTTGGTAGAGCCGTTTTCAAATGCCTCTTTTGTAAACAAAATCCAGCCAAAAGCACTTTCTCCAAAAACACCCACCTTCATGAAACATTTGCTACTCACCTTGACCTTCATCGCCCTGTTGTCAAGTTGTGCCTTTAAGTCCATTACCCGTTCCAAAGAAATCACCTACCTACAACCAAGCGCTACGCTGCCAGAGAAAAATCTAAATGTTTTTGCTCCAAAAAAAGCGGAAAAGGCTCCCGTGTTGGTCTTTATCCATGGTGGAAGCTGGAACAGTGGACGCAAGGAAATCTATGATTTTATGGGTAGCAGATTGGCCAGAAGGGGAGTGGTGACGGTGATTATCGATTATCCTTTGGCACCTGATTACAAGCTTCCTGCTATGGAAAAGGCAAGTGCAATGGCCATCAAGTGGGTGAAGGAAAATGTCGCCAACTATGGAGGGGATCCGGATAATATTTATGTTTCTGGGCATTCGGCAGGAGGTCATTTGGCGGCCTTGGTAGCAATCAAAGAAGAACCTTGGCAAGAATTGGGGATGTCAAATCCGCTCAAAGGTGCCATTTTGAATGATCCAGCGGGCTTGGATTGGTATTGGTTTTTGACCGAGCGAAAGGAAAAATACAATGCGGAAGATAATTACGACGCCTTCACCAACCAGCCGGAAATCTGGAAGACCTATTCTCCGATTTATGATTTGACAGGTCAGGAAATCCCGCTGTTGATTATGGAGGGTGAAAAGACCTATCCCGGAATCCGACTGACCATTGATCGATTTAGAAAAGAGGCAGAAGCCAAAGGGACTAAGTTGACCTATTCCTTTTATCCCAAGACCAAACACATCCCGATGATCACCCAGTTTTTCTTCACCTGGAGCAAGGGTTATAAGGATGTGTTGGGATTTATGGGGGTGGATAAAAGGTAGTCTATACCAGTAATCCATTCGAGGTCGCTAGGAATTTTGAATCAGGAAACTATAGAAAAAACTATGTATGAATGGGAAATCTGTAGCCTTAAATTCCTGTTTTATAAAGCAGGAAACCTAAGCCTGTTTTATAATTCTTAATTCCTGTTTTCAACCAGAAACTCTTCCAACCTCATATCCTGATCACCCAGAGGTTGGTCACTGGCAATGCTGCAGCAATAGCCATTCAGCAGCTTGAGTTCCTTTAGATGCCAGGTCTTATTTTCGATGATTAATCTAGAATGCTGGACTTCCAGCTCTTTTAGCGAAAGACTAAGCCCTCTTCCGTCAGCTTTGATTGCAGATTCTTTTTGGGTCCAAAAGCTAAAAAACTTCCATTTGGGGTCCTCGGCTTTCAGAATTTGATCCCATTCCTGATCAGTCCTATGTTCTTTGAAATGGGTAAAATCAATCGATTCCACATGTTCCAGATCTACCCCTACTTTAAGATTTTGACTCATTACGCATACAACCGCTTTTTTGGAGTGAGATATGTTAAAGGAAATCGGGCCCAAAAGTTCGGGTTTGTTGAATGCAGAGTACCGGATATGGTGAAGGATATCCGGCATGTTGAATATTCTGGTTGCTATGTTTTTCAACATGATTTTACCCAAAAGCGACGTGTGCGAATCCTCCCAACGTCTAAACCTGAGGATGTCAACCTGCATGGAAGTGGGTAATTCAAGCATATATTTTTCAAACAAGTCTTTAGAAATAGGTTCTTGGAGGGTTGCGAAATTCAGGTGTACCATGGTCCAATACGCTTGTTAAACAAGAGATTCAGCCTTTGATTGACTCGCTTTTCTGAAAAATCGGATGGTCAAAAGAAGGGCATTGAAGGATAAGCCTAAAATCAACCCTGTCCACAATCCCGCAATTCCCCAATCCAAGATAAAGGCAAAAAGGTAACCTGTCGGAATTCCGATCCCCCAATAGGCAATCAGTGACAGGTAAGTTGGGATTTTCACATCTTGAATTCCTTGGAGTAGTCCAATCGAAGTAGCCTGCAAAGCATCTGATAGTTGGAAAAAGGCGGTCAATAACAAAACAATTTTGGCGATGGATATGACATCCAAATCTGATGTAAAGATTGAAGGAATGAAATCGTATCCAATGATCAAAAGTAATGAGGAGGTAAAACCTAGCAATACCGCTAAAAACACAGTGGACTTGCCGATAGAATGGATCAGGTTCCAATCCTTTTTCCCAAAAGCGAATGCAACTCGAATGGATCCTGCCGAGCAGATTCCCATAGAAACCACATAGGTGAGGGAGGATATATAAAAGCCGATTTGGTGAGCGGCTTGTTGTTGGGAACCTAGCCATCCTGCCATCAAACCTGACAGTGCAAATGCACCGCTCTCAAAGGAAAGCTGAATTCCGATCGGAATTCCGATTTTGATAATCGCTCTAATTTTTGACCATTTGAGATGAAAGGCACTTTTTAGGTTGGTTCGATACTCAGAAAATTTATCCGATCGGAGAATGATTAGAATAAAAACCGACAAGGCAATCAACTGAGAGAGTAAGGTACCATAACCAGCGCCCGTCAGTTCCAATGCCGGTATACCCCAAAATCCAAAAATCAACAGGTAGTTTAAAAAAATGTTGATTGGAATGGTAACGAAATTGAGTTTCATCGCCAGTTTGGTATTTCCGAGACCTTGGGCAAACTTCGATACAGAAGAAAATATGGCCATCGGAATCAACCTCCATCCCATCACAACCAGATAGCCTTCTGAAATCCGTGCTACTTCCGCGTCTTGTCCCAAATGATATACCATACCACTTCCAAAATGGAAGATCAGTGCAAAACCAATAGCCACTAATCCACCTAGAAACATACCGCTTACCAAAATTTCAAGAGGGGATTTAGTGTCCGTATTTCCTAAAGCTGCAGAGACTAAAGGAGATATAGCCATCGGTAATCCAAGGCAGAGCAGAATGGGAATGGAAATGATATTCATCACCAAGGAAGCCGCCGCCAGTTGATCATTGTGAATGGAACCCACCATCATTCCATCGATCAATGGAAGTGATACCTGTGTCAGGTTGCTCAATATGATCGGCCAACCCAAATTGATGGTAAGCTTGATTTCCTCAAGAAGGCTCTTGGGTTGAGAGGATAAGTCAATGGTTGCAGTTCGATTCATTAGTTTCTCCTCCTTTTTTCATCTTCCAATCCGGTAACTCGCTTTCGTGCACCCTTGAGTTTCCTGTTTCCAAAATTATAAGTGAAGGTGGCCAACACCCTTCGTGTATCTTCTCTTCGAAACTCATTGACAAAGATGATGGGGGAATCACTGGTAGAAGGCCAAACGTTTGTCTTGAAGATATCAGAGACGCCTAGGGTAATCGAGCCCATGTCTTTTAAAATAGACTTTCTTGCTCCCACATCTAGTGACCAGATCGTTCCGAGCCGTTGATTGACTCCCCATAAAGTGGGGGTATTATAGAATCCAGTCAGTTCGAGCGACACTGATTTTGGTAAGGTAAAGGTGTTTTGTAGTGAAAAAGTGGCTGCTGTTGCTTGCTCATCGAATTGTACACCTTCAAGTTCCGCCTTGTTTTTTACATGAAATGCGGTCAGCGTGCTGTAGGTTTCCCACCAATCATTGACCGTCAAAGGTGCACTGACATTCAACGTGTATTGACTTTGATTATCGAGATTGACATAGGAATAAACACTGATTTCACCTTCTCCCGGAAGGTAAAGTTCCGTCATTAGATTTTTGACACGGCTGTAGGTGAAGGAGGAGCTCAAGGTGTTTTTAAACGTATGCTCTACAGTCATAGCTGTGGCATATTCAGGCAGTAGGAAAGGATTGCCTTGAGAATAGAAAAACTGATTCAATAAAATTTGGAAAGGGTTTAGCCTTTGGTACGCCGGACGATTGATTCTTCGATTGGCACTGATGGACCAGTTGTGATCTTCAGTTGCTGCGAAATTAAGGTTAACGGATGGGAAAAAGTCAAGGTAGTTGCGGTTAACCACTTCATTCTCGCTGTTTTGCCGATCCTTTAGGTCACCTACAGACCGTGTTTGCTCTGCTCTAAGGCCGGTGGTAAGGTTTACCTTTTCCCCAAAGCTGACGGCATAGGATAGGTATGCTGCGTTTATTTGTTCGCTGAAAAAAAACGAATTAGAACGAGTAAAATCCAGTATCAAGTCACCTTCCTCTACTTCATAAAAATCAAAAATATTATCTGATCTGACAGCTGACATCTTCAGTCCGAAGCTTACGATACCTTCTCCGAGAGGAGTTTCAGCGTCTGCTTTTAAGGATTTGATATCGATTTTGATTGGGGAGTCTGTGAAATAATTGACTGATGAAATGATGTTGACACCAGAAGGGTCTCGTATTTCGTTGGGTTGTGTATTGGTTTTGAGGTTTTCATAGTAGGCATAATCCGCATCCACGTTAAGGATTGTTCCATTTTTATCGTCGTAGCGGTAGTTGAGATTGAGGGAGTAGTCTTTCCGATCGACCACGGTGTTGCTTTCTGCTAAAAGCTTTCCTTCAACCTGCCTAGTTGAAGAGCTGCCAAAATTTGCTCTGTCAGATACGTCCCATGTGGCATTGCTGAAGTTGCCTGCTGCTAAAAATCCAAGAATACTTTTTGGAGACAAATTGAGGTCTATTCCACCTTTCAGGGAATGAATGAGGCGATCAATTCTTCCTGTGCCCATCAAGTTTACAAACTGATCTTTTTGTTCAATGGTCACTCGTTCTGTGTATAGGTCTTGGTAGCGATTTAATCCATAGGAGCCATAGAGGTTGATCATTTTGTTTCGATAATTGCCTGATAAAGAAGTATTGTAGCGTGAAGTATTGCCAATAGAATACCCGGAATTGAATGAGCCATTTGCCCCTAATTCTGCACTTTTTTTCAGTCGAATGTTTATGATTCCAGCTGTTCCAACTGCATCATAATTGGCCCCGGGGTCGGTGATTAGTTCTATCGCTTCGATTTGCTCAGAGGGTAGGGTTCGGAGATAGGCATCCAAGTCGCCGCCCGTGAGGGGCAAGACTTTTCCGTTTACGGCGACAAAGGCCCCTGTTCTTCCCATCAGTCTGATGTTTCCGGAATTATCAATGAAGACATTGGGGGATTTTCGAAGTAGGTCCAAAGAGTTGATTCCAGAGGAGTTGATGCTTTGATCTACATTAAAAACCACCCGGTCCTTTTTGATTTCCAACATGGGCACTTGACCTTGGACGACTACTGCATCAAGTTCATTTTCGGAGGTTGCCAATTTTATTTCCTGCCAGGAAAAGGCATCGATTGTGCCTAATTCAAACGGATCACTAACATAGGATTGGAGACCGACATAACTGATTTTGATCCAGTATTTGCCCGATGCCAATTCTGGCAAATTGAAAGTCCCATCCTCTGAGGTGAAGCCAACTTTTACGATGCTAGAATCTGCCAAAGTGTATAGTACGATATTGGCAAAAAGCACAGGCTGATTGTCTTCATCTATCACTTTTCCTCTAATGCTGGCAGAGGATTGTTGAGCACTCGAGGTCTCGACAAGTAAAAAGATTAGGAGTACAGATAAGGCAAGGGTAACTAGATTCCTGTTCATAAGAGAATGAGTCAAGTGTTTTTTAAAAATTGGATAGATCTAAAATTTACTTTCTTGGTATTCCAAGGCTGGTTTTGGTCTTTCATTTTGCTCCGATTTTTTGACAGTCTCCGGGTTCCTACCGTCGGATTGAATGCAATCTTGGATTGCAGCGGCCAAGGAGGTCACATGGGGATGGTACATCATGGAAAAGTGATTTCCAGGAGTTTCCTGTAGATTTAGTTGGGACACTGTAGCCGACCAACCCAGGCAATCAGCGATAGCTTGTTCTACATGGTTGTTTTCTACAGCCTTGAAAAGAGTAGTGCTCTCCGCTGTTTTCTTAGGTTCAAAATGTATCCTACTATTCGTTCCGATCAGTTTTGCCCACTGGCCTAAGTCTTCCACAGAAAAGTCTGAGGGAATCAGTCCATTTGATACAGTCCACTGTTGTAGATTTGAAAGGCTTAGGTTGGAGTCAATTTGCGCTAGGCTCTCTTTCAGTTCTTGGAAGTTTGCCGTTGAGCCTGAGTATTCCAAAAGCCGTTCGGCCAGCATTAGCAAGTCGTTGATTTCCTGATCTTGGGAATGGATTTGAAAGCCTTCTCTCAAAGCATGGACCTTTGGGCTGTAAGAATCCAATAATCCCAGAAAACCTATTTTTTCACCTTGCTGATGAAGTTGATGAGCCATTTCCATAGCGACCCATCCACCCATGGAGTGACCAGCGAGCAAGTAAGGGCCCTGAGGTTGAAGCTTTTTCATCAAGCCGATATTGAAAGCTGCCATTTGCTCAATAGAATCAAAGGGCTTTTCTCCTTTTATCAAGCCCACATACTGTAAGCCATACACGGGTTGGTCTAGGCCAAAAGATTTAGCGAGTTCGTTCAGGTAAAAGCACTTACCCTCTATTCCCGGCACGATAAATAGCGGGGTTTTAGAACCTCTTGGCTGTAAAGGGAAAACATGCGGATCATACTCAGGGAAATCTACCCTCCTCTTTTCTAGATGGCTCATCAAAGCCTGAGGCGTGGCATGTTGAAAGATCAGCTGGATAGGAAGCTTTAGTTGAAGGCTGAGTTCGATTTTTGAAATGAGCATCACTGCTTTCAATGAATTACCTCCCAACTCAAAGAAGTCATCTTGCATGCTAATGGCATCGGCTCGGATGCCGAGCGTTTCAGCCCAAACCTTAATCAGCATTTTCTCCTTTTCGCTTGTGGGAGCAACGAATACTTTTCCTGTGTTAATCTCCTCTCCCGGTGAAGGCAAGGCTCTGCGATCCGTCTTGCCACTTCCGGTGAGAGGAAGCTTTTCCAGCTGTACAAATCGAGCTGGAACCATGAACTCAGGCAGTGTCTTGGAAAGCAAGCCGCGCAATTCATGCACCGTCTTTTCCTCATCTGCGACAAAGTAGGCGCACAAATACTTCTCATTCTGTGCATCTGTACGCGCGATAACTGCAGCCGCTGATACCCCCTGGATTGCAAGGAGGGCACTTTCGATCTCACCGCATTCAATTCGAAATCCTCGGATCTTAACTTGATGGTCTATTCTGCCTAAAAACTCTATCTCTCCGTTTGACAGCCATCGGGCCAAGTCGCCCGAACGGTACATTCGTCCACCGGATCGAACAGGATCTGGTATAAATTTCTCAGCTGTCAGATCAGGTCGGTTGAGATAGCCCCGAGCCAGACCATCACCCCCAATGCAAAGTTCTCCAGCCATCCCAATGGGTAGCACTTTGCCTGATTGATCCAGAATTTGGACTTGGTAGTTGGCAAGAGGACGTCCAAGGGTTATTTGTTTTGCCTCAGCTTCAACCAGACGAAGAGTAGTATTGACAGTGGCTTCCGTAGGGCCATAGGCATTGATCAGTCGTTTTTTGGGTGCCCAACGACGGGCTAATTCCATAGAGAGTGCTTCCCCTCCTGCATAGACCGTATGGAGATAAGGCAACTCATCCGGAGATAAGTAACCCAGTGCTGTTGGGGTAAGTTTGATATGGGATACTTGGTACCTGTTGAGTGTTTCGGTAAGTGAAGAACCGGGTATGAGGTTTTCACGATCGGCGATTACCAATGTGCCGCCGTTGGCAAAGGCCATCAAAAGGTCAGTAACCGATGCATCAAAGCTGATGGAAGCAAATTGCAGGATTCTAGGTGCTTTCGTTAAGGCCATACTTTCCTTGAATGCAAAAGCAAGGTTGACAGCGCTGCGGTGCTCAATCATCACGCCTTTGGGCTTGCCCGTGGAGCCTGAGGTGTAAATGACATAGGCTAGGTCTTCGGGCGAAGCTAGACAAGCAGGCTTGGTGGATGGAAGCTTATCGGTTTCGGAAGCTAAAAGTTCATAAACCAGTAGTGGAATGGCTAAGCCTTCAGCTGCCTTTGAGGCAGCGGTTTGGGAGGCTTGATGGGTAAGGATGAGGCTTACTTGGGAATCTTCCAACATGTAATGCAATCGATCTGTGGGATAAGAAGGATCGAGCGGTACATAGGCAACACCGGCCTTCCAGATGGCCAAGATGCTGACAATCAATTCGGGTGTTTTTGACATGGAAAGGCCAACTAGATTGCCTGGTTTTATGCCTTGTGCAAGCAGTAAGCAGGCGAGCTGATTGGCTTTGCTGTTTAGTTCCCCGTAGCTAATTGCCATGTCTTGGTATTCCAATGCGGTATGCTCAGGGTAAAGCCCAACAGAAGATTCAAATAATTCGGAAAGGGTTTGGTCGGTAGGAAAGTCTTGTTTGGTATTGTTCCATGCTGCGACTACTTCTTTTTCTTTTTCTGTATGGATACTCAAGTCCTGTAAAAGTCTCTCAGGATCCTGAACTGCCTGATTTAATAAATAGGCATAGCGAGATGCCAAAAAAGAGATCGTTTCAGGATGGAAAAGCTCTGTCGGATAGGTAATGGCAAAATCAATAGATTCAGCATCCTCAACGCCATTGAACGAAAGGTCGAATTTGGATAATGCCACCCCATCAGCATCTAGAGTAGCTAGCTCATGATTACCCAAAGAGATTGCCTCAGCTCCCCTTGGCATCATGGCAAACATGGTGCGAACTGGCATTTTGGAATTCCCATTTTGGCGCAAGTCAGCTACCAGATCTTCATAAGGATAGCTGTCATTCTCAAAGCTTTCCAACAATACTTGTTTGGTCGTCTCCAAGTACGATCTGAATGAGGATGTTTCAGGTAATTCTGTCCGAATTGGCAAGGTATTGACGAGCATACCCAGCATGTTTTCTAGTTGGGGTAAGTTTCGACCCGAAGAAGTAGTGCCAATTATCACTGCGTTTTGTCCGGCATATTTGCCTACCAGCAATGCATATGCGGAATAGAGTACCATAAAAGGTGTTGTGCCGCTTTTGCTGGCTAGATTCTGAATTTCCTTTACCAGTTTTGGACTGAGTTCGAATTTGAAAATGCCTCCTGCGTGGGTTCTCGAGGTAGGATTGGGAAAGTCAAAAGGCAGTTCCAGTGCAGGGACAGTCTGAGCATAAATGCTCTTCCAAAACATACCCTGCTGAGCAATTCTAGTCTGCTGAGCTTCCGACTGCTGCCATGTGGCGTAGTCGGTATACTGAATGTCAGGTGAAGCAAGTTCTTCTCCGGCGTATGCTTTGGAGAGTGCATCAAAGAATGGTACATAGGACATTCCGTCCATGATAATGTGGTGGGTGTCAATGGCCAGAAGCTGTCGGTTTTCAGTCTGCCAAAGCTCCATTCGGATCAGGGGAGCTTTACCTAAGTCAAATGGTATTTTCCCCCAGTTGGCAAGTTGCTGCTGAAGCGCTGACTCAGTCAATTTGCGGACAGCGACATTGACGTTTAGCTCGGAAGCCACACGCTGACGCAAGTCACCTTCATCCATCAAGAAGGAAGTTCTAAAGGCTGCGAAATGGTTGACCACTTGCTGGAAAGCCTGATTTAATCGAGCCGAATCCAGCTTACCATCTACTTGATAAGTAACCGGCATGTTGTACAACACGGAGTTTTCACCTTGTTGCAAGCTGTGAAGGTACACCCGCTTCTGAGCAGAGGCCAGGGGATAGCTGTCCTGTACAGGAGCTTTGGCAATCACCGATAGGGTAGTTTTTTCTTTTTTGGCAATCAGTTGGGAAAGTCCAGCAATGGTCGGGTTTGAGAAAATATCCTTCACAGATACAGTGGTCTGTGTTTGCTGAGAAAGTCTTCCGGAAAGCTGTACTGCACGCAAGGAATCTCCTCCAAGGGAAAAGAAATGGTCTTGGATACTGATGGATTCGAAACTAAGCCCCAGAAGCTGTGCCCAGAGTCGGGTGATGGAATGTTCTAAATCAGACTCTGGAGCGACAAACGTAGCCCCTGTACTGATGGAATCACCTGGCTCGGGGAGTGCTTTTCGGTCGATCTTTCCCGTAGGTCCGATAGGCAGTCTTTCCATGGCGACAAACCGTGCGGGAATCATAAACTCAGGAAGGGTGTGACCCAGAAAGCTTCTCAGCTCTTCCACGGTCTTTTTCCCATCAGCGACATAGTATCCGCAGAGGTACTTTTCTCCCAAATGGTCCTGACGAACAGTGACAGCGGCTTCACGGATATCCTTTGCGGAAAGGAGAGTACTCTCGATCTCTCCGAGTTCGATTCGGAACCCACGGATTTTTACCTGCTGATCTATTCTACCGAGGTATTCGATTTCCCCGTTTGGAGTCCAACGGGCCAAGTCACCGGAGCGGTAGAGGGTATGTCCGGGACGAAATGGATCAGCGACAAACTTTTCAGCGGTGAGTTCAGGCCGGTTGAGGTAGCCACGGCCGACACCATCACCTCCGATGCAAAGTTCTCCTGCCACTCCGATCGGAAGCTGGTTTCCATGTGTATCCAGGATGTAAGTTTTGTAATTGGGCAGGGGTTTGCCGATGGTGATTTGGCTAGTTCCTATAGCCACTAATCCCATGGTAGCACAGACTGTGGTCTCAGTAGGGCCATAGGCATTGATCAGCGTTTTGCATGTTGCCCATTTTTGGCCAAGGCTCAGGGGCAAGGCTTCACCTGCACAAAGTACCATTTCCAAATTTGGAAGCGATGTAGGATCAAGCTGATTCAGTACCACAGGGGTCAACACCACTTTGGTGATGTTGAATTGGTTAAGTGTGGCTTGGAGTGGAAACCCTAGAGCAAGTTTTTCTTTGGAGGCGACAACCAAGTTTGCTCCTGCTGCAAATGCTAGGAGGATCTCAAAAACTGAGGCATCAAAGCTGATGGAAGCAAACTGGAGCACACGGTCTGAAGGATTTGCATTCAATAATTGAAGCTGCCCAAAGGCCAGATTGACCACATTTCGGTGTTCAATCATAGCTCCCTTGGGTTTGCCTGTCGTACCTGAAGTGTAAATGATATAGGCGAGGTTATCCGCTTGGCTTTGAGGTACGGGGTTTGAATCCGGATAGCCTGATAAAACTTGGTCCAGTTCTTCTTTGGCAATAGGTTTCACTTCTGAATTCAAGCCTACTTTTTCCATCAGGGGCAGCAGAGAATCCTGGGTCAGGATGAGGCTCATCTCCGAATCCTCAATCATGAAGGAAAGCCTGTCTGAAGGATAAGAAGGATCGAGCGGCACATAGGCTCCGCCTGACTTCCAGACGGCCAGGATGGAAATGATCAGTTCCGAAGAACGCTCCAGACAGATACCTACTTTGCTTTCTGCTCCGACACCTTTCTCTCTAAGGTAATGAGCCAATTGATTGGCTTTTTGATTCAGCTCAGTATAAGTCAGCTCCTGCTCTTCAAAGACGAGGGCGATATTTTCAGGGAATTGGTGCGCTTTCTGCTCAAACAATTCATGAATCAAAGCTGCTTGAGGAATTTCTAGGTCGGTACTGTTCCAGTTTCGGATTTGCTCTTCTTCCTCATCCAAAAGCATTGGAAGTGAGACTAAGCTTTTGTCAGGACCGGCTAGTGAAGCTGTAAGCAGGTTTTCAAAACGTCTTGCAAGTCTTTGAATGCTTTCCTCGCGGAAGAGTTCGGAAGCATATTCAATTGAAAATTCAATCGATTCTCTGTTTTCAAACCCGCTGAAGGTAAGGTCAAACTTAGCAAGGGAGGGTTCTCCTGCTTCAATCAGATGGAGTTGGCTTTCTCCTAAAGATTGATAGAGCTCTTGCTCCTTCATCATGGTAAACATGACCCGAACCGAATTTTCTCCAAGCTGTCGAGCTCTTAATCTGGCAATCAGCTCTTCAAATGGATAGCTGTCATTTTCAAACGAGGAAAGAAGTAACTGATTGGTCTCATTCAAAAACTCCCTAAAACTCTGTGTTGAATCTACCTTGTTACGAATGGCGAGTGTATTGACAAACATGCCGACCATGTCTTCGGTCTGGGGCAGGTTTCTGCCGGCCGAGGTAGTGGCGATGACCAGATCTTGGGTCTGAGCATATTTGCTGATGAGCAGGGTGAAGGCTGAATAAAGGAACAGGTAAGGGGTAGTTCCAGTCTGGTTGCAGAAAAGCTGTACCTGATCGAAAAACGGGCCTTGGATGGAGAAGGAGTGGGTTCCTGCCAGAAAGGTTCTCTCTGAGAGTACATGCAAGTCAGCAGGCAGCTCTAGCGCAGGTATTCCATCTTCAAACATGGAATTCCAGAAAGCAGCCTGTTTTTCTCTCAGCGCCTGCTGAGCTTCCGACTGCTGCCATGTGGCGTAGTCGGTGTACTGAATGTCAGGTGAAGCAAGTTCTTCTCCTGCGTATGCTTTGGAGAGTGCTTCGAAGAAAGGCCCATAGGACATTCCATCCATGATGATGTGGTGGGTATCAATGGCTAGAAGCTGTCGGGTTTCAGTTTGCCAAAGTTCCATGCGGATCAGGGGAGCATTTGCCAAGTCAAAGGGCATTTTCCCCCAGTTGGCAAGTTGCTGCTGCAGTGTTGACTCAGTCAATTTGCGAACAGGGA
>Ga0209278_1000189_pt1 | contig 66766 bp, 58 predicted proteins | sample JI81BgreenDNA_FD_187504 | JGI IMG/M metagenome (GOLD analysis project Ga0209278, IMG submission 187504) | Wastewater effluent complex algal communities from Wisconsin, to seasonally profile nutrient transformation and Carbon sequestration -... | ecosystem: Engineered > WWTP > Effluent > Algae... | reverse complement strand
GAACAAAATGACCGTGATCAATGCAGTAAGAGCTAAACTGATCAATACAATTTTTGCCTTAATCCGTGACAACAGGAAATATGAAAAAAACTATATCATGAGCCTTGTCTGATCCATAAGAATATCGGGAGGCTAGAGCGTCCCGCTAGCTAGCGGGAAGGTCATCGGTTCGTCCCGAAAGCTTTCGGGACTCCACTTAGGCTTGCAGAAAATGCAGGCCTTTTTTATTTTCCAGGCATGTATTACGTGTACATACTTTTCAGCTCAAAGACCGGCAAGTATTATATCGGTTCCACAGATAACCTGGAGGGGAGATTAAAGCATCATAATGCAGGTTCCACTTCTTCCACAAAATCTGGCGCTCCTTTTTTTGATGATCCCACGGTCGGTGAATTTTTGTAGGCACTCTTCAATTGAAAAAAGGAAAAGGACACTTCACTTACACATTCATGCAAAACCTATCTCTCTATACTTAAGCGTTTTATATTCAGGTGTGGATAATCCTCTAAAAAAGAGGAAAGCGAAAATGAGACGATTCAAAAACATAAAAAGCTTAATACTAACTACTCTTATTAGTATTTCAACCGCTTTTTACGCTGTACTTTTTGCTCAATGTTCCCAGAACAACATAGTAGTAACCGGCTATCAGCTTAGGAATGAATTCGGACAGGTATTCTTAGTCACTGATAACTATGAGTTAGGACAACCCATTGCTGGTGAGTTATGGGTCAACTTTGGTGGGTCTACCACCAATGGCTACAACTTGACCATGTATTATGATGTGTTTATCAATGGTATCCAATCTGCAAACGATCAGGTTGACTGTTTGTATTCGGGTACTCAAATTCAACAAAATGTATGGACCAAGGTGCGAAATATCTCTTGGAATTGGGGAGATGTGGTCCAGATCAGAGACATCTTTATGTATTGGGAAACCGGCTCTGCCAAACCCAATACCACTTGCAATTTCACGCTCAAAAACAACATCAATGCCCAATGCTACGGCAACCTTCCTGGCTTCACCGCAGCTGTACCTCTATTCCCAAAATTCGATTTCGTCTCAAACGGAATATGCAATACCACCATACAATTTACCAGCGAAACTATTGGCGGCACTCCACCTTTCAACTATTCTTTCTCTTGGGATTTTGAAAACAATGGAAGTATAGATTCTAACTTGGCCAATCCTCTTTTCAGCTTCCCTTCGACCGGAACCTATCCTATCCGAATGACCGTCAATGATGGTACTTCCATTACCACCATTACAAAAAATATCTTCATCGATCCCAACTTTGGAATCCAGGTGAGTATTTTTCCTACAAAACTGAATGAAAGCAGCGGTATCATCTACGTCCAGAGTGTCACCGGAGGTACTCCGCCTTACTCTTACTCTTGGCTAGGTCCAAATGGATTCAACAGTACCAGCAAAGATATTTTCAACCTATCAGATGGACAGTATCGATTAACTGTAACTGACTACAATGGGTGTACCCAAACCGTAGATTATATAATGGACATCGCATCTGTACTGGAATTGGACTGGAAATCTGTAAAGACCAAAGAATCCGGCTCCAAAATCGGAATTATCTGGCAAATGAACAGTGAAAAAGAGGGTAGTGTCTATGTGATCGAACGAAGCTTTGGCGATGCCTCAAATTTCCATGAAATCGGAGAAGTAAAGGGAAAAGGAAATTCTCAGGAGCCTGTTAATTACTCATTTTCTGACGAAACATTCCCTGTGTTTGAAAAGCTGATTTACTACCGAATAGCACATAATTCAGGTGAAGCCAAAACTTATTCTGAAGTGAAAATGGTGAAAAGAGACCTTGAGGTGAAAACAGAGGGAAACTGGATAGTCTACCCCAATCCAACCCGTGACGGAAATGTCAAACTCAAATTCATCAACGGAAACTTAGCCTTGGGTGAAAAAATCCAAATCCAAGCGATCAACGGAGGGAACTACGTCAAAAATATTGAAGTGGTAATTGGCTTCGAAGATGCCTTTTTACTCGATCAATTAATCGGCAAACTTCCGTCAGGTTTAACCCTTCTGAGAGTTCAATGGAAAAACCATTCCGAATCGTTCAAGCTCTTACGCTCTGAATAATCGCGCCGAATAGAAGGTTCTCAGCCGTATTTTTTATCTTGAGGCTCAAATCTATTACCATGAAAAAGATTTTTTTGAGCCTTTGCTTTGCTTACACCCTGACCAGTTGCGCATGCAATCCAGAGGATGTGATCCAAGTCGCCTTTTCAGGAATGGAGAGCGTTATCGGGGAAGGATTTTTGCCCTCCACTGAAATCCAATCTTTGGGTGATTTTCAGGGTATGAGTATACAGCTTGGGCAAAGCTCAGAAAATGGCACCTTGGAATCAGTGATTTTCCTAAGATTAGAAAATGGCAATCCCGGAAAACTCTCAGGGCAGCGAGAAATCCTCGCCAGAAAATGTGCTGAATTGTACCTGAAAGACTTTGAAAAAGCTGCAGATTATCAAAAAATTACGATCCAATTTGTGCAAACAGATCCTAATGATCCTCAAAATATGGCCCTAGAAGAATACACCTTTGAGGTAAGTGATTTTTGATCTTCCATTTTTTCCCAAGATTTTTACTCACTATCACTCTCCAAAATCATGAATTTCAAAGCGATCTGCTCTGATGTAGACGGAACTCTACTGAATTCGGAAAGAGACCTATCTCCTAGGCTCAAAGACCTGATCAAAACTCTTTCTCCAGACATACCAGTCATACTCGCAAGCTCAAGAATGCCCGATGCCATGAGACACCTATTAAGAGACCTAGGTCGAGAATCTGAACCCATGGTCGCCTACAATGGTGGACTTGTCCTAGATGGAAAGGGAGAAGTTCTTGAATCAGTCACCATTCCTTTGACTCTTGTGAATTCGATCATCAAATGGACCAAAAATGCTGACATCCATGTAAGCTTATTTCATGGAGAAAATTGGTATGAGTCAAAAGAGGATTATTGGTCAAAGAGGGAAATTCAAAATACTAAAGTCAATCCTACCTAGATGCCTACTTCCGATGTCTTGAATCTTTGGTCCAAAGACAATCTTGGCGCTCACAAAATCATGGTTATGGGTGACTCCAATGACATCAGCTGGCTATTCGGAGAGCTCCATCTCCATCATGAAAATGAACTTCATCTCTACAGGTCTAAAGACACCTATATTGAAATCGCTCCAAGAAAAATCTCAAAGGCAACGGGGTTGGAGGTTTTGTTAAAAGTCAGATTCAACTTTGGGCTGGAGGAGGTAATTGCCTTTGGGGATAATTACAATGACATTGATCTTTTGCAAAAAGTCGGTTGGGGAGTAGCGGTAGCTAATGCAAGACCTGAAGTAAAGGCTGTAGCCAATGAAGTCACCCTGCATCATAAAGAAGACGGAGTAGCCGAAACACTTAATAGAATCCTAAGGTCAAAAAAATAAGGGACTGAATCACTTTCAGCCCCTTATCACTTTTTATAGAAAGAGAAAGATTACTCCAAACCTTTATCTCTCATTTTGGCAAATTCGTCGAATCTTCTGAAAATAGCGACAGTAAAGCCCATCAACATGACGATGGTACCAATCCAAAGGACATTGATGTAAGGTTTTACGATAGCTTTCATCACCACATAGTCTTTCTGGTACTGATTGACTTTGAATACAAACTTATTTTGCTCGGGAATAATATTCTCCAAACTGATTTTTAATCCCAGCTCGGTATCTATGACGGGAAGCTTTCCTACCTGATTATTTCGAATGATGAAGGTAGGCTCCAGCAACTTTTCAACATCATAGTCCAACACACGTAGCTTAGCTTTGACTGCCACATCACCCTCTTGAAGCGTATACCCTTCAATTTCTTTGAGAACTTCAGCACCATCAAAGTAAGTCACAAAGTCTGCAATGTGAAACTGCTCTCCCGGCGATACTTCATAATTTTCATCTTCTTTCCAATCCGGATCGGCATAATCATTCATCGCCGCAACATAGGTATAAAGGTCACGATTAAGGTATATTTTTGAATCCGGCGAAGAAATCAACCCTCCCATTCCTTCATTGAATTGGGACATCGGAGAGAGCGAAAACTTCAAAGTCTCATTTTGAAGGTAATCGATCTTGAAATAATCGTTTTCTTCCAAAACCACATTTACCACATCTCCCTTTTTGAAGTAATCCTTGTAATCTGCCAAGGCAACTGCCTCGTTAACATTGCCGGTGGATTCTAACAGTTTGGCTGGAACATACTCTGGAACACCCACCACTTTTTTCTGACGACCACGGTAGATGACCGTGTAATCCTTCATTTGTGTCGGCTTATTGATCCAAAGGAGCACGTGCTCTTTATTCATTTCGTCTTCCCAGCTATTGCTATAGGTCAATCCTGACATGTTAATCGAAATAACATCTGAATAGCCGGAACTAAACATGATACCAATCAAAATCATTCCCAAGCCGATATGAGCTAAAGAACCCCCTGCAAGCTTGAATGTGGTCTTTTTGAAAAGTCTTGCCAAAATCACGGAGTTGGCCACGATCGTAAACATCCCCGCCAACACGATGATGATGTATTTCCAATCGTATACTTTAGCCAATACAATCACAGCTGCTGAAAGTAAAACAGAAATGACATAAGGCGTCACCAAGGCATCTTTCAGAGCCTTTTTATCCATCTTTTGCCACCAGAAAAACTGACCAACCGCAGTAAGCAAGGCGATCACCACTGCAAACCATAGCTGAAACTTGGTATAGAACTCTACTTGATCCGCAGGGGGTGCCATGTTGGAAATACCTCCGAGGCTCTCCACCAAAGCATTCCATGCCGGAATAGATGTTGGGAGAATTACTTGAAAAGCCATCAATCCCAAAGTCACAGCCCCGAGGAATATCCAGAACTCTCTTGAATAGACAGAGGCTTCTTTTTCGGAAGTCGGAATATGCTTCCAAGCTCTTGCTGCAAGAAAAATGGCAATCGCCATAAAGAAAAGCATGTATAAAAGCAGCTGACCGGATAGCCCAAGATCGGTAAATGAGTGTACAGAGGCATCTCCCAATACGCCCGAACGCACCAAGAAGGTAGCATAGAGTACCAAAACAAAGCTTAGAATCACCAAGACAATGGAAGTCTTCAGTGCAGTGGCACTTTTCTTAAAAGTGATCATGGTGTGGATTGCAGCAACCAAGATCAGCCAGGGAACATAGACCGCGTTTTCCACCGGATCCCAGTTCCAATATCCCCCAAAGTTCAAGGTCACATAGGCCCAATAGGCGCCCATGATGATCCCCATTCCCAAAATCATCGCTGAGAAGATTGCCCATGGCAAGGCAGGACGAATCCACTCCGAGTATCTTTTGGTCACCAAACCTCCAATAAGGAAGGCGAAAGGAATCAAAGTAGAAGCATATCCCAAAAACAGCGTCGGTGGATGAATAACCATCCAGATATTTTGTAGAAGAGGATTCAAGCCTGTACCGTCTTCAGGGACAAAATCCGGGTTGAGTTCAAAAATCGGAGCCTGAGTAGCATCTCTCAAAAGAATAAACGGTGAGCTTCCGATCTTCAAATCCCCAATCACCACACCCATAATCATCGAGACCAAGAAGGCTTGCACCAAAGCAAAAACCACCATGACGGGTGCTTCCCAAAATTTGTTGGTGTGGATCAAAATCACTCCCAAGACCACGTTCCAAAATGCCCAAAGAATAAATGCACCCTCTTGTCCTTCCCAGAAACTGGAAATCATGTAATGAACCGGAAGCGCTTTGGAACTATGAGAATAAGCGTAAAAATATTCGTATCGGTGATTGTAAATGATCTCAAAAAGAGAGAACGCAATCATCGCCGTAGATGCCGCATGAATATAAAAACTGATTCTGCTAAATCGTCTCCAGCTCGCTTTGTCAATCTCGTTGGCTTGGAAATATTGGATATAAGCAAATGCTGAAACCAGCGCACTTACGAAGGCCACGATAGTCATCAAATGGCCCAAATTACCCACAAAGGTATTGATCATGATTTTTTACTTAGAATAACTCAACCTCACATTCCTGCCGCCTGCACATCAGTCTCCTGATATTTGGAAGGGCACTTCATCAGGATTTTATCCGCCACGAAAATATCTTTATCACGATAGGATCCAATCACCACTACCTGCTCCGAACGCTGAAAATCAGCCGGTACAGGCTCATTGTAAAATACCTTTTGCTCGGTACCCTCATTATCTACCAATAGAAAGGTAAAAGAAGTCTTGTCTTCTCTGACTTCGATTCCCGAAACTTGGCCAGTTTCATCTTTTTTCAGTTGACCAACCACATGGATCGCTTTATCTTCTCCATCTTCTTTCATTTCCCAAGCTGTACTGAAGCTTTCGTAGCTACTTGCATCTCCGATAGAGGTCATGATGATGACGATGGCGATGGCAATGATTCCTAGTCCGATGATGTGTCCTTTTTTCATTGACAAGCAAAATTAAGAGGGTAGATTTTTTTCAAGTTTTGAGATCCTTCGATCTGTGTTGATCACATACACGGTAATTCCCGCAAAAATGATTGCGATCACACCCACTAACACGTAAATTTTTCCTTCCGCACGCATCTGATCGGCCATCTCCACAGAATTATTCGAATAATCTGCTTCCGTAACTTCGATTTTTTCCTGTGCCAAGGCGCTAAGGGACAAAACCAATAAGGCTATAGTAAGTAATTTCTTCATTTATCAGGAATTAATCATTCTGTCTTCAAGTATACGCTCCACCCTTCGAATTCTCACACGGACAGTAGCGATCCATGTACCCAAAAGGGTCCAGCCAATGATTGCCGGATAGAAAACCATTCGAAGCTTGGAATCCAAATCATAGGCATTAAAGCCTGGATTCCCTCCGTTACCAGGATGAAGACTATCCGTCAACCTTGGTAAAACAAATATCAAGGGGATAAAGGCTGCAAAAGCAAAAATATTATAAACCGCACCGATTCTGCCTCGCTGCTGAGCATCTGTGATTGATCCTCTCAAGATAAGGTAGGCAAAGTACATCAGCAGACCGATAGCCGAAGCATTTTGCTTGGGATCTCCGCTCCAATAATCTCCCCAAGTAAATCTCGCCCAAAGCATTCCTGTCACGATTCCCAATACACCGAACAGGATGGCTGCATTGGTAAACTCCAAGGCCATATCGTCATGTTTCAAATCATTACTTCGAAGGTATTTGATGCTGTAAACTACAGCTACTACAAGCATCAAGATCATCCCAAACCACATCGTCACATGGAAGTGTAGTGCTCGGATAGTCTCATTTAAAATAGGAAGGCGGGGTACGTCCAGCAATAATCCTGCAATCAACGTGTACAACAAGAGTCCGATAGTCAGGATTTTCCACCAGGATTGGCGCATAGTTGAGTTTTGCTTTTTCTACCGCAAAAATAGAGTATAAGTTCCTGAATCCGCTTCTTTTTCTGATAAAAGGAAGAGCGCAAAGAGAGAATAATTAAGCAGCTGACTTAGCCCATAGTGATGATTTGAAGTTGTTTATAAACCCAAATTTTCAATTTTGAAATTTTTCAATTTTCCAATCCTTAACTTTGCCCCGTGGAAAATCAGAAAAAAGACATTCGTAAATTCAGTCTGACTGAGCTGGAGGAGTTTTTCCTGGCGCATGGAGAAAAAAAATTCCGGGCCAAACAAGTCTATGAATGGCTTTGGAATAAGTCTCTAAAGAATTTTGACGAGATGAGCAACATCTCTCTATCTACCCGAGAACTGCTCAAAACCCATTTTGCGATCAACCACATTCACGTGGACCTGATGCAGCATAGCAGTGACGGCACCATCAAAAATGCGGTCAAGCTTTTTGATAATAAAATAGTTGAGTCAGTGCTTATTCCCACTACCAAACGTATCACCGCCTGCGTCTCCTCACAAGTGGGCTGCAGTCTTGACTGTAATTTTTGTGCCACAGCTAGGCTGAAGCGAATGCGAAATCTCAATCCGGATGAAATCTACGATCAGGTAGTCGCCATCAAGGACGAAGCCGAAACTTACTTCCAGCGCCCCCTTACCAATATCGTCTTTATGGGGATGGGCGAGCCACTTCTCAACTACAACAATGTCATCGAGGCCATAGACAAAATCACCTCACCCGAGGGACTCGGCATGGCGCCGAGGAGAATCACACTGTCCACGGTAGGCATTCCAAAAATGATCCGAAAGATGGCTGATGATGAAGTCAAATTTAATCTCGCCATTTCACTCCACTCCGCTATCAATGAGACCAGGTCGAGACTCATGCCCATCAATGACTCAAACCCACTGGAGGACCTTGCCGAAGCACTGAAATACTGGTACCAAAGGACCAAGCGTAAAGTCACCTATGAGTATGTCATCTGGCAGGGTGTAAATGACGACGAAAAACACGCAAAGGCCTTGGCCAAATTTTGCAAAATCATCCCGTCAAAAGTCAACATCATCCAATATAACCCCATCGACGAAGGTGAATTCCGTCAAGCTAAGCAGGAAGCTGTCGACATGTATGTACGCGTGCTGGAGGCTCAAGGCATCATTGCTAAAGTCAGAAAATCAAGAGGTCAAGACATCGATGCTGCCTGTGGCCAGTTGGCCAATAAGAACGAAGTGGCACAACTTGCTACCGATTAACATTTTTTATTTGTAGCAGATTGAAACCTTAGTTTAATTACGGTGTATAAATCCGTAAACCTAAACCAACCACATCTTCATGCGACACCTTTTTTTGGCAATTTTTCTTTTGGCAACTACCCAAGTATTAGCGCAAAATGAGCTCCCCGACCGAATCCAAACCTATCTCAACAAGTACCAGCAAGACTTTCCTGTAGAAAAAGCTTACCTCCACCTCGATAAGCATACCTATACCTTAGGAGAAGATCTTTGGTTTAGCGCCTACTTAGTCGCCGGAGGCACACAAGTGCCTTCCCCGATGAGCAAGACACTTTATGTGGATTTATTTGATGGAGATGGGCTGCTTCTGACCCAAAAAATGATTCAAATCGAAAATGGGCGAGGTAAAGGAGATTTCAAGATTCCTGATTTTGGAAAGGCGGGAATCTACCGTATCAAGGCCTATACTTCTTGGATGAAAAACTTTGGAGAAGATTACTTTTTCAGCCAAGACATTCAGGTGATCGATGGATCTGGCGGATCATTTCTTCCGTCCGTCAATTTTCGGGAAATCACTGTTTCTGAAGGAAAAATCAGGTTTAGGCTGTCAATTCAGGCGGTCAATGCCTCAGGTGAGCCACTTTCAAATAAAAAAATTGAAATTCGGGCTACCGGAAATGATGAAATCCTTGCGGCTCAGGAAGTTCTGTTGAATTCCAATGGTGAAGTAGAATTTGGCTTTTCCATTCCCGAAAAGGTGTATTCTTCTCAACGCCTCGAGCTTATTTATGAGGAAAATGAGAGTTACCTGAATACTCAATCAGTACGTCTTCCCTATGCTTTTAGGTTTGCGGATATTCAGTTTTTACCTGAAGGTGGAAATTGGTTGATGGGGAAAAAGTCAAAACTGGCCTTCAGAGCAGTAGACCCAGATGGAACTCCTGTCCCTTTGTCTGGGAAAATCGAGGGAATGTCAAACTCTGAATTCACCTCAAATTTTGCCGGATTGGGCAAAATAGAGCTTACTCCAACTAGCGAATCTCTTCAGGCAATTGTCACCTCTAGAATCTTTGGAGAAGTAAGAACTATCCCGCTTCCACAACCTGCCACATCGGGACTCAGCATGCAGGTTCAAAACCCCGAAGAGGGAGCATTTATCTCTGTTTTTGTACAAGGAATCAATTTTGATCAAAATCTACTGCTGGTATCGCACACCCGAGGAATTATCAATTACCTGATCAAAGGAGCACTTGCAAACGGAGTGTGGGGAGCTCGAATACCCAAAAAGAACCTTCCATCGGGTATTAATTCAATCACGGTACTCGATCAGGAAGGAAAGCCTCTGCTCGAACGTTTGGTATTTGTCACCGCTCAAGATGCCATAAAATTGGAGGTAGAAACTACCTCAAAGCTAGATGCTCGGGGGAAGGTAGAATTAAACCTCAGCTCGACATTTAATGACAACCCATTAACAGGAAGCTTCTCCTTAGCTGTTGGGGATGCGGATCAGGTTGTTGAAGAAAGTGATCTTTACGGCAATTTATTTTCTTATCTCTTGCTAAGCTCAGACCTTAAAGGAACTATTCACAATCCAGGAGTTTATTTTAAGGACCAAAATCCTGAGACCAAAGAGGCACTAGACTTGGTCATGCTTACCCATGGATGGAGTCGATTTACCTGGAAAAATATTTCTGAAGACACTTACCCTGATCAAGGTTTTTTCATAGAGCAAGGCATCTCCATCAAAGGCAAAGTCAAGGAGCAAAACGAGACTAAAAAAGGCCTTGCCGGTGGAAAAATAAGCGCACTGATCGGCGAGGGTATCGAACTCATTACGAGTGGTTTTGGCCCCGAGGGATCCTTTTTTCTGACAGATTTAATTTACCAAGATTCAGTCACAGTGACCCTGACTGCAGAAGACCAACGGGCACGGTCTTTTGTAGACATCGAGCTGATTCTACCTGAAGCTCAATTCAAAAGTATATCTGGCAAATACCCTGCAGAGGTAACATGGCCTGAAGGCCTTACCTCCACGGTCAGAGAGCGTAATCTCATGCAGGCGTTGATTACCGATTCCAAAATCATTGATTTAGAAGGAGTCACAGTAGGTGCCAAAACCCTCCAAGAAGAAGAAGCTTCTGTACGCAAACTTTATGGAGAGGGAGATGCCACCATCAAACCTGACAAAATCCCAGGAGCAGTGGCATTTGTCAGTGTCTTTCAGATGATTCAAGGTAGAGTCGCTGGGGTTCAGGTCTCATACAACGGATTTTCTGGAAGCGTATTGATCAGGGGATCAAACTCATTCCAATCAGGTTCGGAGCCTTTGTATTTGTTGGATAACGTCCCAGTGGATGCTGCTACCTTTGGACAGGTGAGCCCCAGAGATGTGGAAAGTATCGAAATATTCAAAGATCCTGCCCGTACGGCAATCTTCGGTTCACAAGGTTCAAATGGTGCTATCGCAGTCTACACCAAATCAGGCGCAGGCATCTCCTACCGAAGCGTAGGCGGCACTCTGGTTACCAAATATGGAGGGTATGCTACTCCGAGAGAATTTTACTCTCCAAAATATGATGAAAAATCTCCGGCAACAGCTACGACAGACAAACGGGCCACATTGTACTGGAATCCAATGGTCACTACGGATGAAAATGGAAATGCCAATCTGACCTATTTCAACTCAGACACCGCCAAGCGTCATCTTATCATCATCGAAGGAATGGATGGCCAAGGAAGACTTGGGAGAATGGTCAAAATCATCCAATAATTTGCTAAATCATCCAAAGCACTCTACCTTTTTTACAAAAAACAGAAACAGATGAAGAAACTTCTTTTGCTCCTTTTTATCGGATTTGGGGCATTGTCCCTCACCCACGCTCAGACCCAAGGAGAATCTCGGTTGCACGTCTTGGGGCAATATGGATTGCGACTGAATGAACCCGGCATCGGACTTGGATGGGAATATTTCTTTGCAGAGAAGTTTGGCTTTATGCCCAACTATACCCGGATTTTCCCAAATGTAGGCAATGCAAGTAATTTTAGTGCAGACCTTCGGTATTACCTTTCCACAGGAAAATCTCAGGTATATGCTATGACCGGATACAGCCTGACAAGTGAAAATCTTCAACCTGGATCGGCAGGTACACGGCGAAATCAAAGCGGTGCCAATGTGGGCGTGGGCGCAGTGGTACCCATCGTGGAATGGGTCGCTTTGAGTACAGAGTTTAAGTTTCAGAGTCAGGGATTTCGTCAGACGTATTTCCGATTTGGCCTGGCTTTTCCACTTTGAGGCCAAAAGTGATATAAAAACAAGATCGGCTTTCCATAATTGGAAAGCCGATCTTGTTTTTGCATTGACTTACTTTTTGCTGAATTCAAAAAGTTTCCGCTTTTCCTCCTTGCTTAGGCCATCATAGCCCTTTTCAGCGATTTTGTCCAGAATACGATCGATTTCATCCTGAGTGATAAGTTCTTTTTTAGCAGAAACTTCCGTCTCAGTTTTTTGAGTTTTGAATCGGTCAAAAGCACCTGCAGAGGAGGTAGAAGCTTTTTCTCTGCGATAGCTCACTTTCACTTTACTCTTTCTTCCACTGAAGAGATTTTCGAAAACCATCCCTACTTTCTGTACAGGCACTCCCCAATCGATCCCTCGTCTCAACTGGACGATGTAGAGGTAGCCCAAAAGTGCCCCTCCAAGATGAGCGATTTCTCCACCGGCATTAGCACCAATCGAATTGGCAAAGGAAAGAATCACATAAAACGCCGCGATGTAAACTATCTTGACAGGACCAAGAAGCAGAAGAAAAAAGGTGGTATTGGGGGTCAACGTGGCCGCACCTACTACCACGGCAAACACACCTGCACTGGCGCCAAGCATCATGGAGGAATCTACCGATGAACTGAAGTAAGGGGCAAGATTGTAAATCAAGACATAGAAAATCGCTCCAAAAACGCCTCCCAAAATGTAAAGGTTAGCGAGTTTCCGACTACCTAGGTATTGATGAATCAGTAATCCAAACCAGTACAGAAATAGCATGTTGAACAAGATGTGGAAGACCCCTTCATGCAAAAACATATAAGAAAATACCGACCACGGTTGAGTGGCCAATTTGGTCAGTGAAGCAGGCATCATGAGGTATTTTAACCCCGCCTGATACCACTCTCCAAAGCCCCCAATCGTCATGAAAACCCTTACAATCAACACCGAAAAAAACACAATCAAGTTGATCGCAATAAGCTTGTAAAGGCTATTGTCCCGATACTTGAATGCGTTCCTCAGATTATCCCAAAAGCTACCGTACATATCAATAGAAAGAGTTTCTGTCTTTTTTCCAGTTGTAAACCAACACCGCACCGATCAGCAAACCACTCAAATGGGCAAAGTGGGCCACATTGTCAGTAGGGCTATTGAGTAACACGTTATATACTGTGTAAAGTCCATAAAATAAGACCAAGTATTTTGCTTTGACCGGCATGGGAGGAAAAAGCAAAAAGAGCTGTGTATTCGGGAATAGCATCCCAAAAGCAACCAAAATCCCAAAAAGCGCACCGGAAGCACCCACCATTGGCTGGTTGGCATGAAGATTTAAAATCGCACTCAGGGTTTTCTCTGCACGCTCGATGTACATAGGATCTTCAGGGTTGCGGCTATATTGATCGACAAAATCAAAAACTTCGGGTGAAAAATACCCTCTGTTCTCAATCACTAGGCGATTAAAATATTCCGGGTCTGGTGAAGCTTCAAACGTCAAAATTTTCTCCTCGAGACTTTTATATTGGTACATCGTATATCCGGAGTAAAGGACACCCGCTCCTACTCCGCAAACCATCCAAAGTGTAAATAATTTTTTAGGCCCTAGAAATTGCTCCAAGAGCGGACCAAAGACCAAAAGTCCCAGCATGTTGCTGAACAGATGCCAAAAATCAGCATGCATAAACATGTAGGTCAAAAACTGGAAAGGCTTGAAATAGGAGCTTTGGATATTATACAAAGCAAACCATTCATTGAGCACGGGTAGGACAAAACTTGCCACCAAATAAACTGCAATATTGATCAGCAACAGATTTTGAACGACCGGTGTGATATTTCTAAACATATTATTTTCCGAAGAAGGCGTGAATGCTAGATAAATCCAATTTTACGAAGGTTTTGTTCCCCGCGGGTGAATAGTTGGGAATATGACAGGCAAAAAGCTGCCCGACCAATATTTCCATTTCCTGAGAAGTAAGCTTTTGTCCTTTCTTCAGAGAAGATTTACGGGAAAGTGAGCGTGCAAGATTTTCTCTTTTGTCTAGAGACAGCTCATTTTTGAAATTCTTAAACTGCTCGATCAATCCTTCAAACAATTCCTTCTCATTTTTCACCTGCACATCGGCAGGTACTCCCTGAATCAAAATGGTATCTTTTCCAAACTCCTCCACCACAAAGCCCAAGCTGTGCAATTCTGGTAGCATGTCCATCACCAAGGCAAAATCGGAAGGATTCAGCACCAAAGTGGAAGGAAAAAGACACTGTTGAGAAGCCCCCTGAGCCAATTGTAGCTGCTTGATATACCGCTCATAAAGAATGCGCTCGTGCGCCATCTGCTGATCGAGGATAAGAAGCCCTGTAGACATCTGTGCCACAATGTAACTTAGCTCCACCTGAAAGGTCGTCCCGGTGGCTTCAACTTCCAATGGCTGAATGACAAATCTGCCTTCGTCCGTACTTACTCTGCTTGGGAAAGTCAGAATTTCCTGATCTTCCTCCGGAATTATTCTTGGTGCAGATTCTTTTGGGAAATCAAGATTTCCTTCGAAAAGCCGCTCCCAACCTGAGACCGTTGATTTTTTAAATTCGGGTGTATTGAATGTCTTGTAGCTGTATTCTCTATCCACCTGAACAGCTGTATCGGGATTTTTGGTCCAGTTTTCCTGAAAATTGACATCCACACTGAAATCCAAAGCTGGCATCACATGATGCGCCCCAAGGGACTGCTTCACCGCGGATCGGATGACTGCATAGACCGTCCGCTCATCGTCAAATTTGATTTCGGTCTTAGTCGGGTGCACATTGATATCGATATGGGCAGGGTCAATCTCCAGAAAAAGCACATAGAACGGATGCTGATCTGGCTGAATCAACCCTTCAAATGCTGAACTCACCGCATGATGCAGGTAGCTGCTTTTGATGTAGCGATTGTTGACAAAGAAAAACTGCTCTCCTCTGGTTTTCTTGGCGTGTTCCGGTTTGCCGATATACCCTTTCACATTGACATGCGGCGTGAGTTCATCACAAGGAATCAACTGTCCTTGGTAGGATTTGCCAAAAATCCCCACGATGCGATTACTCAACTTTCCTGGGGTAAGGTTATAGGTCTCCAAGTCTTGTTGGAACAAGGTGAATCCCACTTCAGGGTAAGAAAGAGCCACCCGTTGGAATTCATCTACAATATGCCGCATTTCCACAGGGTTGGACTTGAGGAAATTTCGGCGTGCCGGCACATTAAAAAACAGATTCTTCATAGAAACCGAGGTGCCCACTGGTAATGCCGCAGGTTCCTGCTTCTTTACCTCCGAACCTTCGATTTGGATCAGGGTGCCCAATTCGCTGTCTGCTTGACGGGTTTTCAGCTCGACCTGGGCCACCGCTGCAATAGATGCGAGTGCTTCCCCTCTGAACCCAAAAGTACGGATGGCAAAGAGGTCTTGAGAAGATCTGATTTTGGAGGTAGCATGCCGCTCGAAACTCATTCGAGCATCGGTAGGCGACATTCCTTTGCCATTATCTATGACTTGGATGAGCTGTTTGCCGGCATCTTTGACGAGCACTTGAATCTGCTTAGCACCCGCATCGATTGCATTTTCGAGGAGTTCTTTGAGTGCCGAGGCGGGTCGTTGTACCACTTCTCCCGCGGCAATCTGATTGGCAATTGCATCAGGAAGAAGCTGGATGATATCACTCATTTCTTCCTTTCTTGATGTATTTGAAAAAGAAATAAACTGCCACAATCAGCACAACCAGTGCAGCTAAGTAGGCAAAAATCTCTGGCCCGATGTACAAGTACCCGAAAGCTGCAATGATCAGCCCAAAAAAGAAAAAAGTCCGAACCAAGGAAATCGAGCTAAAAACGGAAGTGGTTGGGGTTGACTTTCCTCCTCTGTAAGAAGCAAAAGACCCCTTAATGGATGCCCCTCTATAGTTACCCAAATCCTCTTCTTGCTGAAGTCCGTTTTCCTGTTCCAATTCCTTTTTGATTCTTGCTGTCCTCTCTTCAATCTCCTCCTTTATCGGATCATAATACCTAGGCTTGATGTCAAACCTTTGGTAATTCGGAGTTTTGAATATGGAAGGAAGTTTCATAAACCGTTTAATATTTTGTGAGATTGGGCGTTTGGCTTGTAAATCAATCAGAAAGCCACAGATCTTCCAATTATCAACTTTATGAGCATTTAAACCCTAAAGTTGGGCATTTGTTGGACGATCTTTAGTATCTTGAATTGCGTAGGTTTCGTTTTTGACTCCGCTTTACCAATTTGAATCTGCAATTTCAGATACGTTTAAAATCAGCTCAAAGACAAATTTACTTTAAAACTCAAGGAAATAAAATCAATCTCCTGAATGAAGAAAAAGCATTGGATACTCATCTCCTTGACCTCGCTAATGGGGCTGTTTTCCTCCGGAAAATCTGATCCCTACGTGGTAAATGAGGATCCCCTTGAAAGCGCTGATGATCAGCTTCAACTTCATTGGGTAGATAGTGTCTTCAATGCGATGACTTTTGAAGAACGTCTTGGACAACTTTTCATGGTAGCAGCCTACTCCAATAAAGACGAAAAGCATGTCGATGAAATCAGCAAATTGGTCAAGGAAGAAAATCTTGGCGGACTTATCTTTTTCCAAGGAGGCCCCAACCGACAGGCACGATTGACCAATTATTATCAGGCACAAGCTAAAACCCCCCTCATGATCGCGATGGATGCCGAATGGGGCATCGGGATGAGGCTAGACTCAGTGTTGAACTTCCCCAAAGCCATGACTCTTGGTGCAGTCCAAGACACTGAGTTGATTTATAAAATGGGGTCCGAAATTGCCCGGCAGTTTAAGGAACTGGGTATGCATGTCAACTTTGCTCCAGTAGTGGACGTCAATTCCAATCCGCTAAACCCGGTCATCGGGTATCGTGCTTTTGGGGAAAACAAAGACCGTGTCACGCAAAGAGCTGTGGCCTACATGAAAGGCCTCCAGGAAAACGGCATCATTGCCAATGCCAAGCATTTTCCCGGACATGGAGACACGGAGACGGACAGTCATTATGATTTGCCCGTCATCAAACATGCCGAAAAAAGAATCTGGGAGGTGGACTTATTTCCGTATCAGACACTTTTCAGAGAAAACCTGATGTCAGTCATGGTGGCCCATCTCAATGTGCCCAGTTTGGATAATGGTGCAAATATTCCAACCAGCCTTTCCAAGCCTGTGGTGACTGACTTGCTTCAAAACCGAATGAATTTCCAAGGCCTGATTTTTACAGATGCTCTCAATATGAAAGGCGTGGCAAACTTTAGCCGACCTGGAGAGGTAGATCTAAAAGCCTTATTAGCTGGCAACGATGTACTCCTTTATTCACAGGATGTGACCAAAGCCAAAGCTCTCATCAAAGATGCAGTAGCCCAAGGGATGATCAGTGAAAATGAAATCAACCGAAGAGTCAAAAAAATCCTAAAGGCCAAATATTGGGCAGGATTGAATGAATACAAACCCTTAGACACTTATAAAATCGCGGATCGGATTACTACCGAAAAGACCAAAGAAGTTGTCGAAAAACTGTATGCCGATGCTATTACGGTCGCCTCAAACAAAGATGACCTTTTGCCTTTCAAACAGCTGGACATGAAAAAGATGGCCAGCTTGACCATTGGGGATGAAGGAAAGGTTTTTAGCCAATACCTCAATAAATACACCGTCGTAGATCATTTTACCATTCCAAAGGCAGCTAACGAGACCACGCACTACAATCTGATGAAGCAGTTGGAGGATTACGATGTGGTGGTGGTAGGGATGATGGGAATCACAAACAGTCCTCAACGGGCCTTTGGGGTAGCTCCGGGAGATGTGGAACTGATCCGTAATCTGGAAAAACGCCAACAAGTAGTCACGGTACTTTTTGGAAATGCCTACGCTGCAAATGCACTGGAAGGAATGGGACATGTAGTCTTGGCTTATGAAAATAATGGCATCACTCAGCAATTGGTACCTCAGGTATTGTTTGGAGGAAGGCCTGGCAAAGGAATCCTGCCAGTAACAGTGGGCGGTCAATTTTCCCATGGAGTAGGCGGCTATTTGGCTGATGCGGGAAGACTCTCTTATGGAGTGCCAGAAAGCGTGGGTCTCGACGGTGAAAAGCTGAATAAAATCGATGAAGTCGCGCAACAGATGATTCAGATGCAAGCCGCTCCAGGAGCAAATGTGCTCGTGGTAAAAAATGGAAAAGTCGTATTTGAGCGATCCTATGGGCATCTGGATTATCAGCAATCTGCGCCCGTGACTCCTGAAACTGTCTATGATCTCGCCTCAATCACCAAAGTGCTGGCAACCACCCAAGCCGTAATGTTTCTCCACAGCAGAGGGGAACTTGACATGAACAAAACTTTGGGGGACTACCTTCCTGAGCTGAAAGGAACTAATAAAGCCCCATTGGTACTCAAAGACGTTCTGGCTCATGAAGCAGGACTCAAGGCATTTATTCCTCATTTTGTCCATACCGTGCAGGATGGGCAGTGGAAACCGACGTATTACCAAGCGAGTTCTGGCCCGGGTTTTACCCGACCTGTTTCCAATGACATGTTTGCAATGGATGCCCTGAGAGACAGCATCTGGCAATGGACTGTGAAGTCCGATTTGCTTCCAAAGCCAAACAAGTACGTGTATTCAGACCTGACGATGTATTTTATGCAGGCAGTAGTAGAAAAGATTGTCAATCAACCTTTGGATGAATTTGTCGACCAAATCTTTTATGCTCCCTTAGGGCTGAAAACTCTGACTTTTAATCCGTTTGCAAAAATGCCTTTAAACCGGATTGCACCAACTGAACATGACCTATCTTTTAGAAAAAGGCTAATCCAAGGATATGTCCATGACCCGGGAGCAGCGATGTATGGAGGAGTGGCAGGACATGCAGGATTGTTCGGAACAGCCAATGACCTTGCTGTAATGATGCAACTGATGCTCAACAAAGGTTCGTATGGAGATGTCACCCTGATCAAACCTGAAACCATTGAGGTATTTACTAAGCGTCAGTCCTCGATGAGCCGCAGAGGCTGGGGATGGGATAAGCCAGAGCCAGAAAAAGGAAAAGGCGGTTCGGCTGGAAAACTTGCACCAAAAAGCACTTTTGGTCATACTGGATTTACTGGCACCTGTGTTTGGGCCGATCCTGAAAATGACTTGATCTATGTTTTCCTATCCAATCGAGTACATCCCAATGGAGGCAATAACAAGCTTTTAGACGCTAATATCAGAACACAAATCCATGATTTGATCTATGAGGCGATGGAGAACTAAGAAGTCAGAACAGCTACGTTTTTACTTTTGATGGATTTCTTCTGGTGTCAAAAAAATCAGTGACGACCACTTGATCACCAACGATTCGGTAAATAATCTTGAAATCACCTTCAATCACTCGTCGGTGTCCAAGATTCAAAAATGATAAAACTGGTTCCTCTTGACCTAAAAACGGATCGATTGAAAGCTTTTTACACCTATTCAGCAAGTTTGATTTCATTTTGCTGACCGCCTCTTTTGGAATCCCAACCTCCCAAATATAAAAATCTAAAGAGTCTTTTAAGCTCTCCAGTGCTTGCTTGGCTATAACAACTTTCACTCAAAAATATGTTGATCCATAAGCTTTTCAGCATCATCTAGTGAAATCAAGTTACCTGACGAAATGTCTTTTTCAGAAGACAAAGCCCTTCTGACTAATTCAAGAATTTGATCATCCCCTTGAAGCTGTTCGAGAAGCCTTTCCACTTGAACAAATCTCTTTTCATCCATTTTTTCAATGGATTTAATCAGAGCTGTTTTCCTTTCCTTAATACTCATTTTAAACATTTTACTCTACAATATAAGCAAAAAGCACTCCTACAGAGTGCCTTTCATTTTGATTTATTCTTTAATCTCTATCACCTTAAACTCGGTTCGTCGGTTGGTCTGATGCTCTTCCTCTGTCTTGGCATCTTTGATGATCAGCTGGGTTTCGCCGTAGCCTTTAGCCACCAATCGTTCTGCCGCTACACCTTTGGAAACGATGTAGTCCACCGCAGATTGTGCTCTCCGCTGAGACAAATCCAAATTATAGGCATCACTGGACCTGGAGTCAGTATGTGAGCTCAGTTCGATTCGAATTGCAGGATTGTCTTTGAGGATCTTTACCAGCTTATCCAACTCTACAGCTGCATCCGTACGAATATCCGCTTTATCCAAATCATAATAGATATTATCCAACACAATGGCTTTCTCCAAAATCAACTGATCCAAAATGATGGTGGTATCCAACGTGACATTGGTAACATCTTGAACCAGCGTCTTCGGGTCAGGAGTTTTTCCTTTGGTCGTATAAGGAATCGATTTGGAGAAGTAGCCTGACTTGGAAGCTATAATTGTATAATCTTGTTCGGGAGCCATTGTGAACCTTACCCTTCCTTGGGTATTGGAGAAGTCCCCCCCCTGCTGCTTATTGTCTGCACCATACAAGACCACTCTAGCCTGAGATAGCACTGCCGGCGCCCCTTCGGCTTTGGATTCTTTGGTGAACACGTTGAGGAGCACATTGACGACTTTAGGTTTTGGGGTTTTGTCTTCGAAAAAGTAAATGTCATCATCCCCTACTCCACCATCACGATTGGAAGAAATAAATCCGGATTTTGGATACTCGGTGAAAAAAATCCCAAAGTCATCATCCTCACTGTTAAAGTTTTGTCCGAGGTTTTTGACCACCATTCCTCCGGCATCATCTTTTTCGGCCACAAAAAGATCTAACTCCCCAAAACCGGGGTGTCCATCCGAGGCAAAGAAAAACTTGCCATCTCGAGTGGGTCTTGGAAACATTTCATTTCCGGGAGTATTGATGGTAGGTCCAAGATTCACTGCATTTCCAAAGTCTCCATTGGCAAGCTTGGTGGCTTTGTATAGATCTATCCCACCAAATCCGCCAGGTCTGTTGGAAGCAAAGTAGAGCTCGGAACCATCCGGGCTGAACGCGGGAGTGGAATTCCACCAAAATTCATCTTCATTGACAGGCATCCAAATAGGCTGGGTAAAACCAGCACCTCTAAAATACGAAGCAAATAAGGCTACGTCTGGTAGATCTTTGGAAGAAGTGGAATTTCCTCGGGCGTAAATAATCGTATTACCATCAGGGCTGACAGCAATTGCCGCCTGATTTAGACCTTCCTCGTTCTTGAATTCAGGTAAAGCCTGTACTCCTGATACGTCCACTTTCAACCCATCCGCTCTAGTTCTAAACAGCTTATGGTAAGGTGTGCCTGTAGCTGCATAGATTCCGGAGGCTTGTCTTCCCGAGGTAAAGTAGAGAAAATCTTCACTTAAGACGGGGGCATAATCTGCTCCCTGAGTATTGAGTTCTTTAAAATTTACCAAAACGTGATTTGGCCAATAATCAGCAATCCCCTCGGCCAGCTTAATTGACTCAATTTCGCGCTGTGTGCGAGCAAGGAGACTTTCGTCAGATGTGTAGCCTTTCGCCTTTTCGAAGGCTTCTTTTGCTTCGTTATTCTTTTGCTGGGCTTTTAAGCTTTGACCCAAGAAGAAATAGGAATTAAAGCTTGGCTCTTGATCTACCACTTTACGATAGTAGGGCTCGGACTTTTCTATCCGGTTGGAAAGACGGTAGCTTTCAGCAATCGTCTGATTGGCTTTGATGTTGGATGAGTCGGACTGGAGAATCTGACCAAAAGTAGAAATGGCGTATTGGTACTGGCCGGAGAGGAATTGGTTATCTCCCTTTTCAACCAAGCTTTTACAGCTTACCAAGCCAAGGAGAACAAGCGTCGAAATCCATAAAAAATACTGTTTCATGTACTGGCGATTGAAGGTCTAATGCTGAATATTACTAATTAATTTGGAAAGTATTTGTTCAACCAGCTATTTCGGACAGGTTGCCATAGTTGGTGAAGATCGGCTTTGGTCCGAACCAACGTGTTAATTACCTCTTGCTCTAGCGTTAATTCACCTGCCTTTACTTTACTTTTCAGACCCAAGGCCGGAAATACTTTTAAGTCACCTTCGGTGTTGCGAACACTTACTTTGCCCTGATCTGTCAAATTGATACCGAGCAGTGATTCTAATTCTTTGAGGACCTTGACGGAGCTGTCTATGGAGCAACCGCTCGCTCCCAATCCACTCTCATCCACAGCCAAAACCAAAATCTGATTATCAAATACCTCAAATGAAGTAGGCATGCCATTTCCGTGTGTGTTCCATCCTTCACAAAATCGGGACAATCGTTGCCTGACTATCACTAATTCCTGTTCATTTAGCCTTCGCTCGGCCTGATAGACCCATACTCTTGAGTAGTCGGGTAGTTGCTTAAATGGAAGAAGCATAAGATGGAATATTTTTTCAAAGAAAAACCCTTTCTGCATAACGGCAAAAAGGGTTGAATTGATTCAAACTTACGCTTTCTAAATACCCATTTCTTTGGCAATCATTTCGGAAAGGTCATACACTTGGACCTCATTTTCCCGATTCTTGTTTTTGACACCATCCATCATCATGGTCAAGCAAAACGGACAACCTACTGCAATCGCCTGAGCACCGGTGGCTAAAGCCTCCTCGGTGCGCTCGATATTGATGTCTTTTTTACCTGCCTCTGGCTCTTTAAACATTTGGGCACCTCCAGCTCCGCAGCAAAGTCCTTTGGTTTTGCAGCGTTTCATTTCTACCAATTCCACATCGAGTGCTTTGATCACGTCACGGGGTGCTTCATAGACGTTATTTGCCCGACCGAGGTAGCAGGAATCGTGGAAAGTGATCTTCTTTCCTTTAAATTCTCCTCCACCCTGAAGGGTGACCTTCCCCTCGTTGATCAGCTGTTGGAGAAACTGGGAATGATGGATTACCTCGTAGTTTCCACCCAAGGCAGGGTATTCATTTTTGATGGTATTGAAGCAATGAGGGCAGGCGGTGACTACTTTTTTTACCTCATATCCATTCATCACTTGGATATTGGCTACCGCTTGCATTTGGAAGAGAAACTCATTTCCTGCTCTGCGTGCTGGATCTCCTGTACAGGCCTCTTCTGGTCCGAGGACTGCAAAGCTAACTCCGACTTTGTTTAATATTTTCACAAAAGCCTGCGTGACGGCCTTGTAGCGTTCGTCAAATGAACCGGCACATCCCACCCAAAAAAGCACTTCAGGGGTTTGGCCATTGGAGGCCATTTCGGCCATAGTAGGGACTTTATAGGTAGACATTTTATAGATTTTTAGACGTTAGACACAAGATACTAGACCCTTGTCGTAGAAATATTTTCATCGGACATCAGTCACCTAGCATCGGACTTTTAATTACTTCATTTCCTCATCTTTTACTTTATCTGCCCAATTGAAGCGATCGGAAGGGCTGAATTTCCAAGGAGAGAAGCTGGTTTCCATATTTTGGAACATTGCATTCCACTGCGCTGGTGTTCCTGATTCCTCCATGGCCACGTAGCGACGCATCTGAAGAATAATCGAGAGCGGATCGATATTCACTGGGCAGGCTTCGACACAGGCATTGCAGCTGGTGCAGGCATTGATTTCCTCCTTGGTGATGTAGTCCCCCAAAAGCGACTTGCCATCTGCCAATCCGGGTCCACCGGCATCGATGCTTTTGCCCACTTCCTCTGCTCGATCCCGCACATCCATCATGATCTTTCGAGGAGAAAGCTTTTTCCCAGTCAGGTTTGCCGGACACTCCGAAGTACAGCGACCACACTCGGTACAGGAGTAGGCATTGAGTACGTTGATCCAACTGAGGTCATTGATGTCTTTGGCTCCAAATCGACCGATTTCTGCCGGCGGTGCAGATGGATTTTCCACAGGAATTCCTAGCATCATATTCACCTCATTGGTCACTTCGGGCATATTTTGCATTTCACCTTTAGCCTTCAGGTTGGAATACCACGTATTGGGGAAGGCCAAGAAAATGTGCAGGTGCTTAGAGTAAGTCACGTAGACAGCAAAGGCTAAAATGCCTACGATGTGAAACCACCACGCAAAGCGCTCGATCGCCACAAGGGCACCATTCGAAAATCCCTCAAACAAAGGCTGAAGGAGGCTGCTGAAAAAGAGCGTTCCCAAAGCCAAGTAATGCTCATCTCCTCTGGCTGCCAATAGCTGATCTGTGGCATTCATCGTAAGAATGGCAAACATTAAAATGATCTCGATCACCAAAATCAAATTGGCATCGAGGCTTGCCCAGCCTTTCAACTCAGGCTTAGTAAATCGCTCTACCTTCATCACATTTCTGCGAATCAGGAAAGCCACGCACGAAACCAACACAGCTACAGCGAGGAATTCAAACATATTGATCGCTACCGTGTAGGCACCTCCAAGGAACGGAGCAAATAATCGGTGCGTCCCCAATAGCCCATCTAAAACGAATTCGAGTACTTCCAAATTGATTACAAGGAAACCCACATAGATTAACAAGTGTAGGAAAGCAGGAACAATTCTGGTAAACATTTTCTGCTGACCAAAAGCTACCAAAAACATCGTCTTCCAGCGATTTTCGGATTGGTCATTTCGGGTTTCAGCCTTACCGAGCAGGATATTTCTCCGGAGAAATTGGATCCTTTTGCTCAAAATATAGCCCGCAGCACCCAAAATGAGGACAAATGCGAGTTGTGGTAAAATGCTCATATTGATCGGATTAACTGGTTTTTGTAAAATTTGGGTCTATTTTTTCTGAAAAGGATTTGTAAGGAATACTCATTTTTCTACCTTTGCAACACTTTAAACGACGGTGATATAGCTCAGTTGGTAGAGCATCGGACTGAAAATCCGTGAGTCGGTGGTTCGAGTCCACTTATCACCACGGTCCCGATCCCACAAGGATCGGGATTTTTTTTGCCCAATCCCCAATTCCGTAGACCGATATCCAGCTTCATTTTTCATCACTGCCAAAATATAAAATAGTCTGCATGCATACTATTTTTCATCAAATTTAAAATCAGTCTAACTTCTTGCCTTGAGCTTAAAGCTCGATTCCCTACTTAACAGGAGGGTCTGAAAATGGTTTTTTTCAAAAAGTCAGAAAAAAAATCCAGCTGAGTGTAACTTTTTCCTAGTTGGTGCATCATCTTCCTGAATGAAGTCATTTTTCGAAGCAGCAATTTGGCCCTTGAGAGGCAGGCTATACCGCTTGGTCTATTCCTGGACCAAAGACCGTAGCCTGTCAGAAGACCTGCTTCAAAATGTCTTCACCAAAACTGTGGAACGCCAGACGGAACTCCAAAGTCATCCCAATCTAAACGGATGGCTGGTCAGGAGTCTGAAAAATGAAGCGCTCATGCACTTTCGGAAATCCAATCGGACAGAGGGATTACTTGGAACGGAAGAAATCCCCCAGCCCGAAAACAGAAGTCTGGAAATTCAGGAAGAGCATCAACTGCTATTTCGAGTGCTAGATCAATTACCGCAAAAACAGAAGGAGGTTTTTATCCTCAGGGAAGTAGAGGAACTGAGCTACGAGGAGATCGCCCTCCAACTTGAAATCAGCTTGGAGCAAGTGAAAATCAACCTCCACAGAGCTAGAAAAAGTGTCAGAGAAAAATTAATAACCCAAGGAATCACCCTATGAAATCAAGATTAGAATTCCTTTTGGAAAAATACTGGGAAGCGGAATCCACGCTCGAGGAGGAAAAAGAGCTGAAGGCTCTACTCCTCCAAGTAGAAGGCTTTGAAAAAGAAAAGGCTCTCTTCGGGATGTTTGACGACTTCAAAAAAGTAGAGCCTCAATCCATCAAAATTCCAAGTTCAAAACCGACAAGAACGATCAAGTGGTCGTGGATGGGTTGGGCTGCATCGGTAGCCATGGTGGCAAGTTCTGTCTGGATTTGGCAGGATTATGAGCAGAAAAAGCAGGAAGAACTGGCCTATCAACAAGTCATGGAAGCCTTGGCTTTGATTCAAAACAACCTTTCCAAAGGTCAAGAGCAAATGCAGCCTCTCAATGACCTTAAGTACCTCAACACGACTAATCAGCTATTCCAAACAGCTCCTCAAAAATGAAAAAGATCTTACTAATTGCCTTGATGATCCTAGGAATCGGGATTAAGGCCTTGGCCCAAGAAGATGCCATCCAGCGCTTTTTCTCCAAATACATGGAGGACGAGCGATTTTCCAGAGTCTACATCTCTCCCAAAATGATGCAAATGGCTGGAGGATTTTTAAAAAACAATGCCGAAGGTGATAAAGACGCAGAGCAACTTGGCGCACTAATTGGCAAAATTAAGGGCATCCGAATTCTATCCTCCGAATCAGTAAACGGAAAAGCGCTTTACACAGAGGCGATGGGCACACTCACAAGAAATAAATATGAGGAGCTCATGGATGTGCAGGATAAAGGCAGCAGCCTGAAGTTTATGATCCGCGAAGAGGGCGGACTGATTAAGGAACTGACCATGATTTCGGGAGATGTCAAGAGCTTCTCCTTGATCTCCATGCTAGGCAGCTTTACCTATGAGGATTTAAACATGCTTTCAGAAAAAACCAACATCCCAGGCATGGAACAATACAGTAAAGGTTCGAAAGGACCTAAAGGCCCAAAATAATTTAATCTAAACCAACCTATATCATGAAAAAACTACTTCTCACCTTCGCTCTTCTAGCCATCGTAATGAGCGTGCAAGCCCAAAGCAAAAGCGTCGCTAGCCTAAAAGACAAATACAAGAGCCACGATGACTTCTTTCAGATGGAACTAGGAGGCAACTTCATGAACTTTGCCGACGGGTTCAAAGTCAACATGGATAAAAACGATATGGCAACGGTAGCCAAGTCTGTAGAGAGACTCAATTTCTTTACCCTTCCTGAAGGAGCTCAAGCAATTGCAGAATACAAAACCTTACAAAAAGGCCTGGAAAGAGAAAACTATGACTTGCTGATGGAAGCTGCCGAGGGGAAAAGTGGCGTCATGATTTACGGCAAAGGTGCCCGCTCTTTTTCCGACTTAGTCATTCTGGTAGGAGATGAAAAAGAAGGCGATCTAGTAGTCGTAGAACTCAAAGGAAACTTCACCCAAGAGATGCTTTCCAAAGCTAAAACTCAACTTAATTGAGCTTAAAGCGCTTCATTCAACTGCCTAAGGCGCGGTATTCCGGGCCTTTTTTTATACCCATTCCAAAAAGTTGATTTTTTTTCATTTCCATACAATCGATTGCGAAGAGGCTTTTTATAGAATTCATGTAGCTACATTTATTTGTTTTTTTCAATATAATCAGAATTAAATTCTACAAATAGTCAAAAATTCAAAATAGAAAGAGCTGTGCGATCGATTGCGAAGTGATTTTATATTATTATTAAAAATAATTCACTTTAATTATCATTTTGAAAATTTTTAAATCATTTCATTGAAACTATTGCAATATTGATTCCGTTTGGTAACTTTGTACAGTAATTCGAATTGCATCGAAGACCCTGTAACCCAAAATCTCCCCCCTGATGGAACAGTCCATCCTGCGGTTACCAAAATCAAGAACCTATTTCAACTCAAACCACTTGGAGCAATTCCAAGAATTTATTCAATCAAGTACAACTTATTAAACCAACTAAAAAAAATGAGAAAATTAATGACCATGCTTTTTGTTGCGGGGATCGCATCAGGAGCGTTTGCTTACAATGACGAGAAAACGGTAGAAATCAGACAGACTGAACCAGCCAAAGTAATGGTAGCTGTAGCTGAAGCACCTCAAGGCACACTTGTAGTAAAGATCACCGATTCTCAAAATCAGCTTGTATTAAGAGACAGAATCTCTAAAACTGAAGCTTTTGCTAAGAGATATGACCTAAATGCGCTACCGGTAGGACAGTATTCTATCGAGGTATCTGACGCAAACGGTACTTTGAGAACAGCTACTTTCAATACTGAGGTGAAAACCAAGCCTGAGGTATTTTCAAGAGTGACTGCATTGGGAGACAATCAATACAGACTATTGGTTGCAAACTTGGTGGCTCAAGAAGTAACTGTTCAAATATTTGACGGTGACAAATTGATTCACACTGAGCAAGTAAACAATCCTCAGGGGCTTCACAAGGTATATACCATCAACAAGCCTGGCTTCCCTGATGCTATCAGCTTCAAGGTTTCCACTTCCAATGGCTTTTCTGCTTACGTAGCATCCAAATAAGCTAAACCAACTTTAGTTCAAAACCCCGCTAAGGATCACTTGGCGGGGTTTTATTTTGTCAATAAATCCCATTTCGCCGCCTTTTCGGCTACTCTTCTCCCCAGCGCGACTCCCTTTTTCAAAAAAATCTCGTCTACCTTTTCCTTTCCAAACGGCCCTTCGCCCGTAATCGCGGAAGCCCCAAAAGCAGCCTCTACTTCTTCCCCACCCATCACGATCATCCCTTGAATGAGCATTGCCCGCAGGATATCAATCATTACTCCTTCCTCTCCGATCGAAATACCTCCACCGGTGGCAAACGCCGCTCCCAATTTATCCTTCATGGGTCTTCCGTCAAACGGCCATGAATTAATAAATTCCAGCACTTGCGGCGCCGGATTGGAATTGTACACAGGTGAACCTACTATCACTGCGGTCGCCTCCAACAAATCCTGAAACTTCACTTCCGAAATCGGAAGTAGTTTTACCTGAACCCCCTCCAGGGATTTAGCTCCATCATAAATAGCCTCCGCCATATTCTTAGTACTGCCAGAAGGAGAAAAGTAGGTAATCAATACCGAAGGTGAATTCTGACTATAGGATGAAAAGGAAAGCAAAATCAATATTCCAATAAGTGAAAATGGTCGTCTCATGGGCTTACTAGTTAGAAGAGACAAGTTGGTAAAAAAAAGTCCCCATCTCAAAATTGAAATGGGGACTTACTAACATATGGCTTATAATTATTTCTTCCAGCTGGCCTTTCCGCCTTTAGCAGAATCAACCGTGATGCTGTAATTGGAAGCAGAGGAGACAATCCATCTGACTTTTACCGCTCCCATGCCAGGAATATTTTCCACGGCCATTTTCTCAGGAGAGGCTTTTTGCTCTTTGAATTTCTTCATGTCCTCATCCTCAACCACAAATCCGGCTACCACTTTGGCACCTGAGATCGTCACGTAGTCGGGACGCTCGATCTTGTATTTCAAGTCCTGACTGGCGTGTGTTGGCATCATTCGCTCATTGAAGATGGTTGCGGTAATCGCTTTCAGTCCGCCCCCAAGATCCTCTTCTTTCACATCCATTACTGAGAGTTTTGGCGTGTGGTAGGCATGATAAATCGTGAAAGCAGCATTTCGGTGAGCGTCCTGCTCCAATAAAAAGCCCGGATGAGCTCGGCCAAAGTTTTTCTTGAATCCACCTATCTCAACGGTTCCAAACTGAGGATGCTTGAATTCTTTCCAATTCACAAACGCGTCTCCGAAGGTGAGCAATTCATCAACTTTGAGCTGTTCTTCTTGATTACCTCGGCCTGCTTCTTTATTGAAATACAGGTAAGAAACCATCAGCTCATTGGTGTAGGTGAAAATACCCCGGTTGCCATAAAACCAGTCCAATTCGCCCCCGAACACAGAATACAAATCCTTGTAAACGGTCAGGTAACGATAGCCCGGAATCATCTCTTCGCCCTTTTTGCCTATGGCATCATAGATTCGGATATCCTCACGATTGTAAGTATTCAGGTCTTCTTCAGCACCGGGACCGCGAAGGATCATCCCTCCAGAATTGTGGAAACTTTGTGCTCCGGCAATGTTTGGATGCTTCATCACAAATTCCATCACTGCGCGGTTTTCAGGCAAGGTAAACGGATAGCGCAATGCACCCCGCTGAATGTAATCCGGCTGCCAGTTCCATCCCCAGTCACGGTTAGGATCATAGTATCCGACCCCGTCTTCATTGACTTCGCCGTCACCGTCATTATCAATTCCTTCCTGACCCAGCATTTCATACTCTCCTACCTGATCTGGACCGACTTGCATCAATCTTCTTGGATCTAGTGGGTCTTTGATAAATCTGCCCGTGGGTGACTTTCGGATCATCATGGTAATGCTTCCGTCTCCGTCGAGATCATTCATCATGTCTTCTCCTGCCTGTCCGTCTCCGTCATTATCCAAAATAAGCATGCCTGATCTTGGCGAACTAGCCGTGTTTGGCTCCTTGAAGAAGTTGTTTCGGGCGTCGGGATTGATAGTCGGAGTGATGTAAAAGGTCTTGTCCTTTAGCAGTTGCTTGACAAATTCATTGTCCGCATGCATTTCGGTCAGGTACCAAGCTACATAAAGGGAAAATTCACCTCCTTGGATTTCATTGGAGTGGATGTTTCCGTCGATCCACATGGCCGGCTTTTCGGTGTCTTTTCCTTTCGAAAAATCAGTAATCGTCAAAGTCAAAATATCCCGACCTTCCACGGATTTACCGATGGACTCTACTTTCGCCAAATTAGGATGCGCAGCGGCAATTTTTTTCATCCAGTCCCAAAGCCCTTCTGCTGTGTAATACCTATTCCAGGCGATTTCTACTTTTGGCTTGTGTGGTGTACCGATCGCGCGGAAGTAGTTTTCTTGCTGAGCAGTTACTTCCAAAGAACCCAGACTCATCGTTCCCAAAGCCAGGGCAACTACTATATTTTTCAATTTCATGGTCTTCATGGCTTAGAGTTTTACAGTTTGAGTAGCAAATCCGGTATGCGAAGCGCCCGCCTTGAGGGTGATGCTGCCAGTGCCCCGTACAATCCAGCTGAAGGTAGCTTTTTCATATGCTGCCATAGAGTCAACCAATTTGATCTTGTCGCCGGAAATCAGTTTGTCGGCAGTGGCATCTATATCAATTCGGACTTTTCTAAGCCATCTTGATCGAGCTCCCATATCAGAGTGAGTAGGAAGAGGGGAATTGTTGTACAGGTCCACGGTAATTCGGGTCAATCCATTTCCTAAGGCCTCGGTTTTCAGATTGTGAAATTCAAGCTTAGGCTGCATTGCAGCGAGCTTTAGGATAAAATCGGTGTGCTGCTTGGCAATTTCTTCCACTTTTTCGAAAGGAGGATTTACCATTACGAAAGGTTTGATCCCGCCAACTTGTACTTTTTGATTGGGAAAATCCGGATGCTTCACCTCTGTCCAAGGCACAAAGGAATTCCATCCCAAAGAATCCGACCAAGCCAAATAGTTGGCTTCAGCATTGGTTTTTCCTTTGTATTCAGGAGTCCAATATCCAGGTGTAGAGAAGCTCAGTCGGGCAAAATGAAAATAGGCCCACTGGAAGAAATCCCCGTCTGTACCTTGATTGGTTTGCTGGAAAGCTTTTGGAGTTACCGTTTTGTTGTACATCTCGGATACCATGGCATTGATCGCCTGGTCTTTTTCCAAAATGGAAGTCACCACTCTTTTTCGGGCATCCGGGCCATTGAATTTCAATGGCGCACTGAGGTTGTTTGCAGGGGAGAACGTAACAAAAGCGAAGACATTCCACTGCTCAAACAAGTAATCGAGCACCGCTCTACTCTCTTTCTGAGACACTGCGATATCTCCGGCCAATGGTTCAAACACGGGGAATTTATAAGTCAAAGACTTATTGAAGGCGATGCCTTCTTTGAGGTCTTCGGCAAATTTTCCGTCTTTGTCATCGTCTTTGGATTCTTTGAAAACTCGGTATTTTCCAGCCTCACCTTTCGCACGGTCAGCTTTGACCAAGACTCTTTCATCTTCTTTGGATACCGTCCAGTCGCCCATCGGATCCTCCACTCTCATCCAAGTAATCATCCCGTCACCGTTGAGATCGGAGTAGCCGTTGTCGCCAGGTGTACCATCACGATCATGATCGACTGCTACTGCATTTCCTCTTCGCTCATACTTCAATGCGGCATGGTATTGCTCATAGGCATCAGGAGACATATTTGGGAAAATGTAAAAGGTGGTAGCTTCCAAAGCTTTGGAATTTTCGGTCACCAGTTTTTCAGCAAACTGAAGGGCCAACTCCACACTCAGGACATGAAAGCCTTCCACCCCACCTACGACAGCAATGGCAGGTTTTTGATCTTTGTTTCCAGTTCCGATTTTCAGGACGTGAATGTCCTTTCCACCCTCCGTTTTGGTAAGGGTTTTCAACTCCACCGAGGCATTACTGCCCAGTTTTTGGAGTCGCTGTGTGACCTGACTCAATGTAGGATAGTCACTTTGGGCAAAAGCACTGCCACAAATAAGGCTTCCCAACAATAGTCCGGTGAGCAAAATTTTTCTCATAGGAAATATGTTTTGGGGTTAATTCTGAAGGATAGAATTAAAAATTGAAGTGGAAGTTTATGAAAAAATGATCGGAAAATCAGGCCTACTTTTTCAGAATTCTATATGCAGCCTCTAGCGGATAGGGGTTGTGATAAGTGGCTTTGCACTTTCTAAGGCTTGGCCGTTTGGCAAAAAATCCCGTATTTCAAACAAACTAAGCCAGTGGATATGTATCAAAAAGTAGCCCTTGCCATCGCATTTTCTCCTCGAATGGAAGCCCTAATTGCAGAAGCGAGAAGGTTGAAAGGACTTTTTCAGGGGGAATTGGTTTTGATCCATGTGGGCGTAAAAACCCCTGAATTAGAAGCCAAACTGGATGAAATCCTGAAGCGCCTCTGTGCCGATCTGGGCAAGGTCAAGGTCATCTGGAAGGAGGGAAAACCCGCAAAAACCATCCTCAAAACCTGCGAAGAAGAAGGAGTTGACTTACTGGTTTTGGGTGCTTTGAAAAAAGAAGGACTACTCACTTATTACTTAGGCTCTGTGGCTAGAAAGGTCATCCGAAAATCACCCTGCTCGGTATTGACTCTAATAGATCCCAAAATTGAAACCACCCGATTTTCTAAGGTCGTCATCAACGGTACCCAACTGGAAGTCACTCCAAAGGTCATCGAAAACGGACTGAAATTTTGCCAGGCAGAAAGTGCCTCACAAGTCCATATACTCAATGAAATCAAACTCTATGGACTTCAAATGGCCACAGCCGGCGAAGGTTCTGAAGACGAGGTAGCCTTGACACGTAGAAAACTAGTCCAAGAGGAAATCCGCTACGTGCAGGAGATCCTAGATGGGCTAGACCAATCCGGTCTCAAAATAAACATCAAAGTGACTGCAGGAAAATGGGCAGTTGAGCTCGTTCGCTACTGTGATTCGATCGGTGCAGATTTGCTCATTATGGGTGATGAAAACGGGTACACCTTTATCGATCGCCTTTTTCCACATGATCTGGAAGAGATCCTTTCTGAGATTCCATGTAACCTTTTAATCATAAAATGACATGGAAAGCTTAGCCCATAAGGACGTCATCAATCTACTCTTGCAGCTGGCTACCATGCTGTTGCTTGCGAGAGTATTTGCAGAAATCGCCCAAAAATTCAAGCAACCGGCGGTAGTTGGAGAGATCATTGCAGGAATTATTCTTGGTCCAACTATCATGGGAATGGTTGGCCCAGATTTTTTTGAATTCATGTTTAGAAGCAACCCATCCGCCAATCTGGCTCTAGATGGGATTGTTCAGATGGCAGTGATTCTCTTGCTCTTTATTGCAGGCTTGGAAGTGGAGCTTCATTTGGTCTGGTCGCAGGGCAAATCTGCAGTAAGCATCAGTTTGCTGGGTTTGGTCATTCCCTTTGTCCTTGGCTTTATTTTCCCATACTTCTTTCCGGCATTCTTTGGATTGGCAGAAGGCAGTCAATTGCTGTTTTCATTATTTATGGGAACTGCGATGTCCATCACGGCCTTGCCTGTAGTGGTCAGGATACTGATGGACATGAACCTATTCAAGACAAAAATGGGCATGGTCATCGTGGCAGGAGCCATGGTCAATGACATTATTGGATGGTTAATTTTCTCAGTGATCTTGTCTTTCATGGGCAAGAGCGGCAACCTTTCCCTGATCAGTACAATTGGAATTACACTGCTATTCACTGTGTTTATGCTTACAGTTGGCAAAGGTCTGCTAAACAAAGTGTTGCCTTGGACCAACAAAAAACTGGCTTGGCCGGGAGGGGTGCTTTCCCTATCTATGGCATTTTGCTTTATGCTTGCCGCTTTTACAGAATGGCTTGGGATACATGCCATTTTTGGCGCTTTCCTTTTCGGTGTGGCCTTGGGAGATTCGGATCACTTGTCTGAAAAAGCGAAAGAAATCATCCATCAGTTTATCAACAACATCTTCGCCCCGCTATTCTTTGTGTCGATTGGATTGAAAATCAACTTCATCACCAACTTCGACATTTGGCTGGTTTTAGCGATTATCATTATCTCCTTTGCCGGTAAAATCATTGGTAGTGGCTACGGAGCGCTTATTTCAGGGTATACTAAAATGGACGCTTTAGCCGTAGGCTTTGGTATGAACGCCCGTGGAGCGATGGAAATCATCTTGGGTTTGATTGCTTTGGAAAATGGCCTGATCGATGAAAAACTCTTTGTGGCATTGGTAGTCATGGCTTTGGTCACTTCAATGACCTCCGGACCACTGATGAAGTGGGCGATCAAAAGGAAAGAAAAATCCTGAAATCAGTCTTTAATCCCGGCCAAAACCGGGATTTTCTCTTTTCCGAAATCCCTGTGCCTATTCCAGTTAGAAAACTTCAATCAGAGAAATCGAACAAAGGGCCTATTTTTGGGCTTTCCAAAGGAAATTGAAACCTATCCATGGCTAAGAATAAAGCAAAAATCGGTGTCCTTCTCGTCAATCTAGGCACACCTGACAGCACCAAAACCGGAGATGTACGAAAGTACTTAAGAGAGTTTTTGATGGACGGACGTGTCATCGACTTCCCGTTTATCCCACGATGGATGCTGGTCAATTTGATTATTGCCCCTTTCCGCGCTCCAAAATCCGCCGGTGAATACCGAAAACTCTGGACGGACCGTGGTTCGCCTTTGCTTTTCCATACCGAAGACCTGAAGGACAAGCTGATCAAAAAGCTGGATCCTGAAAAATACCTTGTGGCCATGGCCATGCGCTACCAAAACCCAAGCATTGAAAAAGGCTTGAAGGAGCTGATGGATGCCAAAGTGAAAAAGATCATCGTTCTTCCACTTTTCCCTCAATATGCCTCTGCGACCAACGGGTCGGTGATGGATCGGGTCATGGAAATTGCCCGAGGCTGGCAGATTATCCCCGAGATCACCTTTATCAGCAACTACGTCGATCATCCGCTTTTCTTGGAGGCTTGGGCCGAACTCGGACGCGAAGCCATGCAAAAGCATGAGTATGATAAGTACCTTTTTTCCTACCATGGCTTGCCAGAAAGGCAAATCCGAAAAGGCAGTGTCGAAGGCTATTGCCAACTCGGCGCTTGCTGTAACAAGTACGGCTTGAAAAATCAGTTCTGCTACCGAGCGCAGTGCTTTCAGACGACCAGATTAGTAGCTGAAAAACTCGGACTGCCGGAAGACAAGGTGGTCACCTGCTTCCAGTCCCGCCTGGGAAAAGATCCTTGGATCAAGCCTTACACCGAAGACATGATCAAGGACTTGGCAAAAGAAGGCGTGAAAAAAGTACTGGTCTTCTCTCCTGCTTTCGTGGCAGACTGTCTGGAAACCACCGTGGAAGTAGGCGAGGAATACAAAGAGCAGTTTGAAGAACTCGGGGGCGAGCACTGGGACTTGGTACCCAGCTTGAATTCGAATGATACTTGGGTCGACTGCGTGAAGGATTTGGTGGAGTCAAGGTCTTGATAATTCTAAAGTGTGAAATACGAGGTACGAAATACGGGATAACTTAGACCTTCTATTTTTTTTCCAAATTTCATCATCCTTAAGTTTCAAATTTGAGATTCGGGTCAAAGTCTTAAGAAAAGCTCGTAATTCGTATTTCGTAACTCGTATTTTAATTCACTTGCATAAGCGTCAATCCACTGGACAACCCCTCCTCATCCTCGGTATCATTTTGATCTCGATCAATCTGAGGACGTCGATTGCTTCGGTGGGGCCTTTGATTCCGTTCATTCGGGAGGACTTGGGGATATCCAATGGACTGGCGGGTTTTCTGACTACGCTAAGCTTAATCACCTTTGCCATCTTTTCACTTTTTGCTCCAAGTTTGGGTAAAAAGCTAGGCCATGGAAAAGCCATTTTCTTGGGAATTTTGCTACTTTCTGTAGGAGTAGTGATTCGGGTACTGGGAGGTATCGAGCTGTTGTATTTCGGGACAGCCCTGACAGGTATCGGCATCGTCACAGCCAACGTGCTGATGATTCCTTTTTTCAAAGCCCGAATTCCCGAACAAATCGGACTAATGACGGCCCTACTTTCTACAGGGATGTCGCTTTTTGCAGCCATCGCTTCCGGAGTGAGTGTTCCTTTGGCAGTGGATTTAGGCCTTGGCTGGAGAGGTTCTTTGGTGTCTTGGGTAGCTTTGATGCTCCTGGCACTCCTCGTTTGGATTCCCCAATTGAAGCCTCAAATTTCTCAACAATCAGGAACAGTCAAGCAAGCAAAGAATGTATGGAAATCCCGATTGGCTTGGCAAGTCACCCTCTTCATGGGAGCGCAGTCGGTCATGTATTTCACCATGATCACCTGGCTTCCTGATATGCTGATCGCACGTGGCATGAGTCCGGTCAATGCCGGAATTGCCCTTTCTTACATGCAATTGATTTCCCTGATCGGAACCTTCTTTGCCCCTAATCTACTGATGCGATTGAAGCAACAATCAGGCGTCGTTCTCATTGTGGGGATTGGGTATTTGGTGGGTTATGGAGCACTTTTCATAAGTAATGAACTGGTCACTTTTGCTGCACTCACCATCATCGGAATAGGAAGCGGAGCGAGTTTGAGCATTGCCTACACCTTGATTTCCATGCGGACGGCTGAGGATCTTACCACCGCCAAGCTCTCCGGAATGGTGCAGTCAGCCGGGTATGTGCTAGCCGCTTTGGGTCCTTTGGTATTTGGTATTTCCTTGGACTTGTTTGACAATTGGAACATTCTGATTTGGTTTCTTTTGGCCATGACAATACAGTTCATCGCTTTCGGCTGGCCTGCCGGAAGGGATAAAAAAATCTAAAGCCGGATTCCTTCACTTTTTCTGCCTTCCTCTCCGAATAATGGGGTAATTTTGCATCCATCATGCAAGATCTCTTTCACTCCCTAGGCATCTCCGACAATCTGCTCAACTATGTACTGATGCCGCTTTTGATCTTTGTGGCTCGCATCGGAGACGTTTCGATCAATACCCTCCGCATCATGTTTATGATGAACGGGAAAAAGAACATTGTCCCCATTTTGGGATTTTTTGAAGCCATGATTTGGCTGTTGGCGATCGGGCAGATCTTCCAAAATGTCAACAATCCCCTTTCTTACATCGCGTATGCAGGCGGCTTTGCTACGGGCACGTATGTCGGGATGACATTGGATGAAAAGTTGGCATTGGGCAGGGTACTTGTGCGCGTCATCACTCCTCATCCACTACCCCTGCTGTTGGAGTTTATGAAGGAGAAAAACTACCGATTCACCAATGTGGGAGCAGAAGGAAGGTATGGAAAAGTAAACCTGCTCTTCACCGTGATGAAGCGCGATCAGCTTCAGGAGTTTATTTCCAAAGTGAAAGAAATCGATGAAAAAGCATTCTACACCATCGAGAGTGTGAAGCGGGTATCTGAGGAAGAACTCAACGTAATGGAAGACAAGTCTCGATTCCGATCCAAGTTTTTTAGCCGAGCACGCACCTAATGGGAAACTCCTGGTTTCAATTTCAGCAGTTCCGAATCCATCAAGACCGCTGTGCGATGAAGATCAGCACAGACGCAGTGCTTCTTGGAGCTTTGGCTGAAGCCAATTTTGCCAATCACATCCTGGATATCGGTACGGGGACTGGAGTGATTTCCCTGATGCTGGCGCAAAGATTCCCTGAAGCCTTGATCACAGCAATCGAAATAGACTCGGATGCTGCCGAACAAGCCTCCGAGAATTTTCTCGAAAGCCCTTTTTCTGCCCGACTTCAAGTAAAAAATGTCCGATTTCAGGATTTTCCGGAGGATCAACTTTTTGATTTGATTTTGAGCAATCCACCTTATTTTCCGGACCACCTCAAATCACAAGATGCCAAGCGAAATCAGGCCTTACATACCGATGATTTGTCTTTTGAAGAATTACTCCAAAAAGTAGTCAAACTCCTCAAAAAAGACGGGCAACTCTGGGTCATTTTACCTCCAAGACAAATGAGCGATTTTTCTGAATTAGCCCGAGGATTTGGTCTTCTCCCCAAAAAGAGGATGCAAGTAAAAGACACTGCTTCTAAGCCTGTAATCCGGGAAATTGTAGGCTTTTCAATTGATAGTAATCCAGCAGATTCAGAAGAAATCTACTTAAAAGATGAGAACGGGGGTTTTTCCGATGCCTATTCTTCCTTGATTTCCGGATTTTTATTGGGTTTTTGAAAATAGAAGTACAATTCTCTACTAATTTTCCTTATTTAGCCGTTTGAAAAAGCTGCCTTGAGCAGATTGAGAACCTATTTTTGAAGATCAAACCACTATCTATCTTACTACATGAGAAAACTATTGGCATCCTGCATTTTTTTCATGCTCCTTGCCGTTGGGTCATGTACCCAAGAAAATGACACCCCAATCTTGGTTTCTACGGAAGACCTGCTCTTTGTCGGTGGAGATAAGGTTCGTATTTCCGGTCGATTACTGACCAACCAAGAAGTATTGGCGACCGATCATGGCTTTTTGTTTTCCACCGAGTCCTCTTTTGCAAGTGCTCAGACGCTGTCCTTGGGTCAGAAAAACGGTCCAGGGCGCTTCATCGGAGAATCCACCGGTTTTAAAATCGGTCAGACCTACTTTGCTAAGGCTTTTGCAGATATCAATGGTCAGCGCATCGAAGGCGATGTGGTAGAACTCAAGACACAGACTCCTGCGGTCACGAGATTTTCACCTACCTATGCCTCTGCCGGCAACGAGATGGTCATTGAAGGGAGAAATTTCCCTGAGGGTACCAAAGTGTTTTTCGGTGCTCAGGAAGCTCAAATTGTTCAAAACCTTTTTGAATCAAAGCTGACCATTCGGATTCCTGCGCCAACCGGACAAAACATCGTTCCCGTAAGATTGATCATCCAAGACAAAGAAATTATCCTATCACAACCCTTTGAATACCAAGCCGGTAAATTCACCAAAGTCTCTGAATTCCCCGGCCAAGTGCGGCTGTTACATAATGTCTATTTTACAAACACCGCCGGCTTTCATGTCGGATTGGGAAGGGTCAGATTATCGGATTCTTATCAGAAATTTCAACGATATGACCCGCTGGGCAACACTTGGTCAGAAGTTAATTTTCCCGGAAACCCAACCCATTATGCCTTTGCATCCTCTCAGTATCTTGGAGGCGGAGCGATCGAAGTAAATCGGGACGTTTTTCAATTTGAGCGAAGTTTTTATAGGATCAACGGAAGCTCATTTGAGCGCTTGCCTGACCTGCCATTCAATACCCGTGAGGCGATGGCTGTAGACTGGAACGGTAAGCTTTTCCTTTTTGGAGGGAGAGATGGGGCAGGCAGTGTAGTCAGGGAATACGATGCGGTCAGGAGGACTTGGAGCCAAAAAAGCCAAGCGCCATTTGACATGAGCGGCACCACTGCAGCATTTAAGTATGGAGAAAGAATTTTCGTTTTGGCCGCCTCGGGGCAAGTATGGGAATATAATCCCAATCAGGATTCCTGGCAATTACGCTCAACCTATCCCGGTAATGTAGGTCAAGGCTATCCTTTTGCACAGGTGATCGGTAAAAAAGCCTACTTGGGACTCTATCGACGCACCCAAGAGCTATGGGAGTTTGATTTGGAAACAGGGGTATGGAAATCCAAAAATCCAATTATCGGCCTTCCTCAGAGTATCAATGTGGGCCATTTCCAATTCAATGGTGCTATCTATATCCTGAGATCAGCGGAAGAAATGGTCAGTGGACTGATTCCGATGGACCTTTATAAATTTGAACCTGATGCGATCTAAGCTTTATTTTATGAAGAATTTAATCCTACTCGCCTTGTTACTTTTTGGGTACTTATCGGCCTTGGCACAGACAGATGCAGGCAAGCGGGAAGTTGTGGGTCGAGATATCGGTCAACTCAAAGGGATCAGAATCTCGGGAAGGATTATTGATGAAATCACCGGCCAAGCCATGGTAGGGGCCACTGTAAGAATACCAGAATTAGACCTAACTCGGATTACAGATAACAACGGCAGCTTTGAACTGATTGTAGACCGGGCTGAGTACACCTTGGAATTTCGCTATGTGGGCTACGAAACCAAGATTTATCCTATCACAGCAGTTGGTGACGGAAGGCTTTCGATCCGAATGCTCCAAGAAGACTTTACTCTCGACGATGTAGTGATCTATGGCAGTGACCCTGAGAAAAACATTCGATCTACCAACATGGGTGCGGTCACGCTAAGCGTCAATACCATGCGTGAAATGCCACCATTTTTAGGTGAAGTAGATATCGTACGATCCTTGGCCACATTGCCGGGTGTAAGTCAGGTGGGAGAAGCTTCCTCTGGCCTGAACGTGCGTGGTGGTGGAGTGGATCAAAACCTGATCCAATTTGCCGGAGCGCCGATCTACAATCCTTCCCATATGTTTGGGCTCTTCACGGCATTCAATCCCGACATGGTCAATGATGTCACGCTCTACAAGGCAGTAGTGCCGGCACGTTTTGGAGGACGAAGCTCAGCCATCCTGGACATTCTCCCAAAAGCAGGAAGTGTGGACAAATGGGGAGGTGAAGTGATGCTGAGTAATTTTTCGGGGAAAGTATCCTTAAACGGACCGTTGATTAAAGAAAAAGTATCAATTCTAGGCGGATTCAGAATCTCCTACATCAATTGGCTGCTTCAGTCCCTGAGTAACCCTACATTAAAGACTTCCAATGCAAACTTCTATGATGGCAATGTGATCATCAGTGCGCCGATTTCTGATAAAAATGAATTTACCTACAGCTACTACACGAGCTATGATGATTTTGCTTTTGCTTCTGATACCACCATTTCCTGGCAGAATCAGGCCCATTCCCTGATCTGGAAAAGCAAACTCAGCAACAAACTCAGCCTAGAAGCCAATGGATTTTATACCCTTTATGATTATGGAATTTTCAACAGATCAGGAATCAATGATTTTGAAATCAACTCCGATATCAAAGACATGGGTGGAAGAGCTTATCTCAACTATGCACTGAACGAGACTAATAAAATCACGATCGGAGGGGAATACAAGCAGGTAAGCATCCAACCCGGAGAACTGATTCCTACCGGAGAGGAAGAAGATATCTTGCCCAAAAAGGTACAAAACGAAGCAGGAAGGGAAATGGGAGCCCACTTCCAGCATGAACTGGAATTGGGCGAAAAAATAGGACTTTCCTACGGACTGAGGTATGACCTCTACCAATACCTTGGTCCTCGAACAGTACGTAGCTATCAGCCAGGAAAGCCTGTGTCAGATGGAACCGCAATTGCTGAAACGACCTATGACGATGGTGAATTGATCCAAACCTACGATGGACTGGCTCCAAGAGCATCATTCCGATACTCGTTTAATAAAGCCAGTTCAATCAAGTTGGGCTACAATAAAATGTACCAATTCATTCACTTGATTTCCAATACTGCAACTATCGCACCTTCAGACGTATGGAAGCTAAGTGATGGATTTGTCAAGCCTCAGATAGCAGATCAAATCTCCCTCGGATATTACAACAACTTCAAGGGAAACATCTTTGAAACATCAGTGGAAGTGTACTACAAAGACCTGCAAAATGTAGTTGAGTACAAAGACGGGGCAAACCTCATCCTTCAAAATCACCTCGAAACCGAATTAATCCCTGCACAAGGCCAGTCTTTTGGGGCGGAGTTTTATGTGAAAAAGAATTTGGGCCGATTGACTGGATGGGTTTCTTACACCTATTCAAGATCACTTAGAAGGGTCATCACTCCTTTTGAAGAAGAAAATATCAACGATGGCAGATGGTACGCTTCCAACTTTGACAAGCCGCATGATCTGACGTTGATCGGAAATTACAAGGTCAGCACCTACACTTCGATCTCGGCCACTTTTGCTTACAGTACCGGCAGACCGATTACCTTTCCCGATGCCAAATTTGACTTTTCTGGAAACAACCTCGCTTATTTTAATGACCGAAATCAGCAGCGTCTTCCTGATTTCCACCGCTTGGACTTTGCCGTGAATTTTAAGCTAAAAGGTACAGGCAAATTCTATGATGGCAATTGGACCTTTTCTATCCTGAATGTCTATGGTCGCAAAAATCCATTCTCCATATTCTTTGACGATGCGCCGGGGCAGCCACCTCAGGCCCTGCGATTGGCCCTCTTGGGCATTCCGCTTCCTAGTTTGAGTTACGCCATTAAGTTTTAAACCATGCTGAGACGATTTATATATATTTTCTTGTTGATTCCTTTTGCCTGCATCGACCCTTACCAGGTAGATGTGCCGGAGGGTGAACAGCTATTGACTGTAGAGGGGATTATTTCTACGGGACCGGGACCCCATGCCATTACCTTGACTCGGAGTGCCACCTATGGAAGTATCTTTGAAGGGTTGATCAGACCTGTTTCCTTGGCTACCGTAGTAGTGAGAGACAACGAGGGTGGGGTGACCTTTTTGACAGAAGACACCGAAGCAAGAGGTACTTACTTCACTCCAGCCAGCTTCCGCGCTGAAGTAGGAAAATCGTATACCTTGCAGATCTTGACCGCTGAGGGGAAAGTTTATACTTCGACACCGGAGCGGGTAGAATCTGTTCCGCCAATCGCATCCTTGGAGCTTAGAACTGTCACTATACCGAGTCCCGGCAGTGGATTTCCCCGGTCTGGGGTACAATTGATTGCAGAGATAAATGATCCTGCCGATCAAAACAATTTCTACTACTGGAGAAATGGCCCTGCAGTATATATCTTGGAAACTCGTCCTGACCTTTTCACCCCGAGACCTTCTCCCGAAAATCCAAATCGTACTCCACAACCCAAAGAGTGCTGTATCCAATGCTTCCGCACTGAAATCAGCAACAATCAAAGCCTATTTGTAGTCAATGATGACAATTTCAATGGCCTGACTGCTAGGGTTCCTGCCTCATTCATAGAAGACAACGGACTGAGATTTGTCAATAAGTTCAGAATGGATCTCAAGCAATATAGTATCTCGCAAGGTGCCTTCAGATTCCTCAGGCTGGTAAAGCAGCAGGCGGAAATCAGCGGCTCGATCTTTGACCCCCCGCCTGCAACTATCCGCGGAAATATGATCAGCTTGGATGATCCTGACGAAGTAGTTTTGGGTTATTTCATGGCAGGTGGAGAGACGACTCGAAGGATTTACATCGACAAAAATGACTTGACATTTACTCAAAATCGGGCCATCATCCCCGATGATTGCAGAGTTGTGGCAGGTGCCTCTACCGATCCACCGGCAGATTGGAATCCCTAAAAAACCGAAAAACGCTCAAGTCACCTTGAGCGTTTTTTATTTTATTCGATTCAAGATCAATACCACTCTTGCTCTACAAAGCGGATTCCCTGCTTTTCCAATTCCTCCAAAATAGGCTCGTAGATTTGTGGCAAGACAGGAAGATGAAGCCCTGCCTCCTTGACTTTTCCTTCCAAAAACAAATCCACTGCAATCGCCAAAGGTAATCCTACAGTTTTGGCCATCGCCGTGTGGACCGAATCGTGCCCAAAATCCACTAAACTGGAAGTCACTTTTTTGAGGCCTTTTTCGGTCTTGATTTCAAACTGGTGCTGCATCACGATCATGTCCCGATCTTCAGGTTGGAGCTCCCAGTCTTTTTCCAAGATCGACTGTAGCAGCTGTGCAGGGCTTCCAGAAACGATGGGAAGCTTTCTGTTCTCAAAAAATCCAAGCCATTGCAATTTCTCAAAGGTCGGAAAATCCAAATCAGGGATCAGTTCTGCCAGTTTTTCCTCCACGCTGAGGGTAGCTGACCAAGGCAAAAAGGCATTCAAAAACTGTCGATAGGTGCTCCCTTCCGGCAGCGCCATCTGGAAACTGTCATCCGTCAAGCCCAACTGCACAAACACATCCCAAGCTTTGCAAAATCCGGCTTTGCGGAGTGTACCTCGTAGCATAGTCGGAATTTTCTCCAGTCCATACACTTTGCGATAGCTAAGCGAATCCCTGTTTGGGTACCCGTCAAAATCCCCCAATCCCGGAAATTTGACCGTTTCGATCCGCTTAAACAGCTGATGATAGGGCACGTATTTCAATTCGCCTTTCTCGATGAATCTGGAAGTCCCCTGTCCTGCCAAAACCACGTTTCGAGGATTCCAGGTAAACTTATATTTCCAAGGATTATCCTCGCTTTGTGGCGCGAGCAGGCCTCCGCAATACGATTTGAACGAAAGGATTTCTTCCCCTTTGGCTTTAGCTTCATGAATAATTTTCATGGCCGACATGTGGTCGATTCCGGGATCGAGGCCGCATTCGTTGAGAAAAAAAAGTCCTTTTGAGGTGATTTCAGCCTGCATTGCCCGCAGGGCATCACTCTCGTAGGAGGCTGTGAAAAAGTGCCTGCCTAACTCCAGACAATCGCTTGCAATCATTGGATGCATGAATGCGGGCAACATGGAAATAACCACATCGGCTTGACTGATCAGGGCTTTTCTCGCTTCAGCATTTTCGGTATCGATGGATGCTGCTTGGGTATTCGGTCGGTTTTTGAGTTTGACCGCAGCGATGAATGGATCCAAATCGGCCAAGAGGAGTTTCCTCCCCTTTTCCACACAGGAATCCGCCAAATAGTCAATGAGGTACGTGGACGATTTGCCAGCTCCGAGAATCAGAATAGTCTTCATGCACTTGGGTTTATCAAGCTAAATTGATCCTTTTTTTTTTGTGGGAAAAAGGCCATCCACTTTTAATTAAGGAACAATTCCTTACTTTGACCGTTAGGATTTTCCCAAACCGATTTTTGAAGTGAAAAAAATTAATCTGAGTACCGAGATCGAGGAACTGCTTCCTGAAGAGCTTTCCACCATGGAAAAGCTGCTGATCGACCGCGCCAAAGACGTGTCCAAAAGAGCTTATGCCCCCTATTCCGGATTTCATGTAGGAGCGGCAGTTTTGCTGGAAAACGGCGAAATCCTTCAATCCTCCAATCAGGAAAATGTAAGTTTCCCCACAGGTGTCTGCGCCGAGCGATTGCTATTGGGCTATGCGGGTGCCAATTATCCTGACTCACCGCCAAGCCTACTGGCGATCGTAGCACAGCGTGCGGGTGAGGAAATTTGGGCGGGAGTCTCCCCTTGTGGCGTCTGCCGACAAACGATCAATGAGGTCGAAAACCGATTTGAAAAGCCCATCACCATGCTGATCCTTTGCTCCAATGGCCATGTAATGCGAATCAAGGGAATTGCCAATTTACTTCCCTTGAAATTTGACGATCTCAACAGCTGATCGGTGAAAAAGTCCATCCGGTTCTCCTACGAGGCCCACTATTCTGTTTCCCATGAACCTACCGGTCAAGAAAAAGACCTTTGGTTGGTCTTCCACGGCTATGGACAGTTGGCAGAATTTTTCATCAAAAAGTTTTTGCCCTTTGATTCGGCTGATCGGATTTTTTTGGCGCCTGAAGGGACGAACTACGGGTATCTAAAGGAATTTCAGGGAAGAGTCGGAGCCAATTGGATGACCAAGCACGAGCGCGAAGTCGCCATTGCAAATAATCACCGCTATCTGAATCTCTTGCTGGAGCAAACTCTTGAGAAATTTGAGCAACCGCCAAAAATCCACGTTTTGGGCTTTTCTCAAGGCGCCGCCACGTCCACAAGATGGGCAAGTCAGTGGTCAGGAAAGATCCAGACCATGGTCCTTTGGGCGGGAGGCTTTGCACAAGACCTATCATTGGATTTGGGGAGGGAAAAATTTGAGCAAACGGAGTTGATTTTGGCTTTCGGGGATCAAGACGAGTTGATAAGAGAAGAACATAAAGTGCAGCAAGTGGCACTTGTCAAGTCCTTGGGAAAGGCGATTCGGGTCCTGACCTTTCCAGGAGGGCATGAACTAGACGCTCATTTACTCGAAAAAATCATAAATCATGAATTATAGGCTATTTTTTGGCCCTCACCTTGCTATGTTTGAAACAATTTGTTGAAATTTCAACTTTCATTATTTTTCCAAAAATCTTGAAACCCATCCATGCTTTCGCTTACTGAAAAAGAAGTAGACTTCATCGCAGCCCAATTACTGAAGGGTAATGTCTGCTTTTACCAAATCGACAAGAAGAAAATCCATCACATGCCAGATGATGAGGACTACTTCAACTATGATCTGACCGAAGAAGAGGAGGATATCCTGGACGAAATCGAAGATCAACCCGACAATTTTGCGGAATTCACCAAGATGGAACCCGCTCAAGAGCATCAAATGATGCAGGACTTTATCGACCGAAAAGTAAGAGAGAAAAACCTTGCCGAAGACTTGGTCAATGCCCTGAGCAAACCCAAAGCAGCCACCGGTTTCAAGTTTTTGATCGAAGAATCCAAATACAAAGAGGAATGGGTAGACTACCGAAAAGGAAAATACTCCGACTGGGTCAAAGAACAAGTTGACTCCTTCAACTACGCAGAAGACTAATTTGAAGCCGTCCCGAATCAATTCCGGACGGCTTTTTTTATCTTACATCCCTCAGAAAAAAAGAAGCATTAAACCCCTCCTTGTTTTATTCACCGAATCAACTAGTATGAAAAAGCTCACTTTTCTCCTTCTATTAACTTGCTTTTGGTCCAGTGCCTTTGCCCAAAACTGGGACTGGGGAGGACCGCTCGATCCGCTCCAGGCAAAAATAAAAATCCGTCATTATCGCTTAGAATTGGAGCTTTTCCCAGAAAGCCAACGCATTCAAGGCTCGAATACGATCACTTTTTCTGCAGATGAAAAATTGGATACCCTCCGATTCCAACTCATAGATGAATATGAAGTGAGTAAAGTCCTGATGGATGGAAAAGAAGTCAAATTCAGTCACCAAAATGACCTGTTGGATATCATTCCGGTGGATTGCACCTGCGATCAGGTGCAGATTTTTTATGGAGGGAAAACCCCAATTGCCCAGAATCCCCCTTGGACAGGTGGCTTCACCTGGGAAAAAGATCAGCTGGACAATCATTGGATGGGACTCTCCGCTCAAGGTGAAGGGGCAAAGATCTTTATGCCAGCTCTGGACCATCCTTCCAGTGAACCGAGCGAGGGTGCGGACCTGATTTTCACAGCACCCAAGCCCTATTTTGTGGCAAGCAATGGCCAGCTGATGGATGTTTCAGAAAAAGGCGATAAAGTCACCTATCACTGGAGTACCGACTATCCGATCAGCAATTACAATATCAATTTTACGCTTGGAGTATTTCATGAGGAAAAGCTGGATTTCCGATCGGTGTCCGAAGCAATCATCCCCATGCAGGTCTGGGTTCTCCAGGAAAACCGGGCAAAAGCCAAAGACCTTCTGGAAGTCCTGAGAATCAGCACCGAAACCCAGGAGAAGTATTTCGGGCCCTTTCCTTTCCCCAAAGATAAAATCGCCGTAGTCGAGACGCCTTACCTCGGCATGGAGCATCAGACGATCAATGCCTATGGTAACAATTTCCAATACATTCCCATGGGCAAGGTGCGCTACGACTGGCTGCTGCACCACGAACTGGGCCACGAGTGGTTTGGCAACAAGGTGTCAGTTGGGGATTGGGCGGACTTTTGGATCCATGAAGGCTTGACGGCCTATGGAGACTGGCTCTTTTACTGGGAACATGGAGGTCCAGAGGCCTATTTTGCTAAGGTAAAATCCGAGTCAAGAAATATCCCTCATGCCAAGCCGGTCGTCAGCCCACCTAATTCCACCGAAGAGGAAGCCTATCACCCGGAGATCTATACCAAAGGAGCCATGGTCATCCATTCGCTAAGAGGAGTGTTGGGTGATGAGCTGTTTTTCCCTGCGATCAAGGCCTTTGCAATGGACGAGCGATTCACCTATCAGAATCAGGTGACAACCAAAGACTTTACTGATTTTGTCCAAAGCTACACCGGTAAAGACCTTCAGGGATTCTTTGATCTATACCTCTTCACCACGTCCGTCCCCACTCTGAAAGTGAGTAAAAAAGGAAAAGAAGCCTATGTGATTGCTCTTCAGGGAATTGATTTTGAGATGCCTGTGGAAATTGAAACTTCAGAAGGGGTGCAGCGAGTACCTGTAGGAAAAAAAGGAGTGGAAGTCAAAAGCAAAACACCTCCGGTCGTGGATCCGAGAGGTTGGTTGATTGTCGCTCGGTAAAGTCAAATCAATAAACCTTCGAGGTTTCAAAAACCTCAAAGGTTTATTCACAAAAAAGCCCCGAATCTCTCCGGGGCTTTCCGTTTATAGGCCAAATTCAGCCTTGATTTTATCGACATAGTCCAGCTTTTCCCAAGTGAACAGTTCCACCTCCACCGTTTTTGCTTCTTGGTAGGGAGACTTGAATACTTTGGTCACTACCTCATTTGCTCTTCCCATGTGGCCATAGGCTGCAGTCTCTTCATAGATCGGATTTCTCAGCTTCAGACGCTGCTCGATGGCATACGGACGCATGTCAAAGATCGCCTCCACTTTCTTGGCAATTTCGCCATCGGTCAGGTTCACTTTGGCAGTGCCATAGGTATTGATGTAGATGCCCATCGGCTTGGCCACACCTATCGCATAGGATACCTGCACCAGGATTTCGTCAGCTACACCTGCTGCCACCATGTTTTTGGCAATGTGGCGAGTGGCATAGGCCGCAGACCGGTCCACTTTGGAAGGATCTTTTCCGGAGAAAGCTCCACCGCCGTGAGCACCTTTGCCTCCATAAGTATCCACGATGATTTTTCTTCCTGTCAGACCGGTATCCCCATGAGGTCCACCGATCACGAACTTGCCGGTTGGGTTGATATGGTAGGTGATTTCATCGGTAAATAGCTTTTGGAGCTCAGGCTTCAGCTTGGCTTTTACTCTTGGAATCAAAATGTGAATGATGTCAGATTTGATTTTGGCAAGCATGGCTTCTTCCGCATCGAAGTCGTCGTGCTGCGTAGAAACTACGATTGCGTCAATTCGCTGGGGCACATTATCGTCGCTGTACTCGATCGTAACCTGAGACTTGGAGTCTGGACGGAGGTAGGTGATGTCATTATTTTCTCTACGAAGGGCCGCGAGTTCACGTAGGATCATGTGAGACAGATCCAACGCCAACGGCATGAAGTTTTCGGTCTCGTTAGTGGCATAGCCAAACATCATACCTTGGTCACCTGCACCTTGCTCTTCCGGATTCTTACGCTCCACACCCTGATTGATATCAGCTGACTGCTCGTGAATGGCAGAAAGTACTCCGCAAGAGTTACCTTCAAACATGTATTCACTCTTGGTGTACCCGATACGATTGATCACATCACGGGCAATCTTTTGCACGTCCAGGTAGGTGCTGGATTTCACCTCACCTGCCAAAACCACCTGTCCGGTGGTCACTAAAGTTTCGCAGGCAACTTTGGAATTGGGGTCGAAGGCCAAAAAGTTATCAATCAGCGCATCAGAGATTTGGTCAGCGATTTTGTCAGGATGACCCTCAGACACTGACTCTGAGGTAAATAAATATGCCATAAACTAGAGTGTTGATTCGTTGTAAAAGAAGGCCAAAATTACAGGAACTGAGGGAAATAAAAAACCTCGACGTAGTCCTGAAAGGTTTTTATCTCCCCTTATCTGAGATGGAGTCAATTTAGTGAAAGGTTTATCCTAATTTCTTGGGTTGGATTCTGCTTGGCAAGAGATTATCTTTCAGACTGTCTCCAATTCCATTGTCATGCGAACGACTGCCTATTTCCTTTTTGGCTGCTTAGTTGGCCTTTTATTTAGCTGCAAAAGCGCCACAGACCCATCCACAGACACTTTTTCTAAAATTCCAGCCACCCATTCAGATCTAGTTTCTTTATTTTCAGAATGGAGGGCCTTTGAAATGCCTCCTACTTGGGAAGGTGCCCCGGATTACAGAAAGGTGACTTTTGAGCAGAGGATTCCAGATTTCGAAGTCCTTCGGGAAAAACTCCTGCGCATGGATACCGTTGGCTGGACCATTGCCGAGCAAGTAGACTGGCGAATAGTATGGGCTGAAATGAACGGCTTTGACTTCAACCATCGGGTGCTTAAGCCTTGGGAACGCGATCCGGCATTTTACAAATCCATCTGGATGGAGCGTAGTGATGTACCCGACCACGAAGGCCCTACGCACCATGGAGTGACAGAAGTCTGGCAGTTTACGTTTCCCTTGAGCTCAGAAGATCGAGCTAGATTTCTTGCAAAAATCAGTTCTATTTTAGCCTTAAATACCCAGGCAAAAGAAAACCTGACCGGCAATGCAAAAGAACTCTGGGAAGCAGGAATCCCAACTATAGAACAACAAGTGGAGGATCTCGCTTCTTTGTTGGATCTGCCCGGTGTAAAAGAGGATAGCGAACTGGTAGAAGCCATCCAGTCGGCATCTCGTTCTACCAAAGACCTTGTCAATTGGCTTCATGACGAAGCTCCAAAGAAAACAGAACCTTCAGGAATTGGTAAGGAAAACTATACGTGGTACCTACAAAACGTCCACTTGGTGCCGTTGACTTGGGAGGATGAAGTGATGATTTTGAAGCTCGAACTCGCCCGCGCCTGGAATTCGCTGAAGTTGGAAGAACACCAAAATCGAAACCTGCCTCAACTTCCGGAAGCCAATACTCCTGAGGATTTCGAGAAACTCACTGAAAGGTCCATTCAGGAATTCATGGCATTTTTGGAGACTCAGGAAATTGTCACCGTAAAAGATTATTTCGAACCGGCTCTCAGAGCTCATCGGGGAAGTTTTATTCCAAAAGAAAAGCGAAACTTTTTTACCATCGGAATGCACATCGATCCGCTTCCGCTGTATTCGCACTTTTACCATTGGTTTGAGTTGGCGATCATGGACAATGAACCACATGCCAGCCCGATTCGAAAGGGCCCTGTGTTGTACAATATCTTTGACTCCAGAAATGAAGGGACTGCCACGGCCGTAGAAGAAATGTTCATGGACGCAGGGCTTTATCAAAACTCTCCAAGATCGCGCGAAATCGTCTACATCATGATTGCACAGCGAGCGGCGAGAGGACTGGGCTCACTCTATGCACAGGCCAATGAAATGACCATGGTCGAGGCGGGAGGAATTCACTCCAACTACACGCCTCGAGGCTGGATGAAAACTGAGAAGGAACTCTTACTATTTGAGCAGCACCTCTACATGCGTCAGCCCGGGTATGGATCGAGCTACATCAGTGGAAAATACCTTTTGGAAAATGCCCTCGCTGATTATGCCCGAGTCAAGGAAGAAAGAGGGGAGGAATTCAAACTCAGAGAGTTCTTTGATCAGCTGAATGCCATCGGAGGGATCCCGATTGCCTTGGGGCATTGGGAGATGACTGGAGTGGATCCTCTGGCGAAAAAGGTTAAGCAGTCAAGCAAATGAGTTGAAATCACATCTTATGTTCTGAAAACGTGTAAAAAATCACATAATCGGAACTTAAGATGTGATTTTCAGACAAAAGAACTCTCATTCAGGTAAAAACGACACTAGGTAAGTGCTCAAAACTTACAATTTGCCAAATCTAAGTTTTCAAGGTGATTCACTGATTTTGATTGGCTAATGCTATGAAATCCTGAGTTCGATCTGCCAAAAAGAGTGGAATGTTAATCAAGCCTTCCTGATGGAATAGATTCCGTATCGAATACTTCAGCTTTACCTTTGGGTGGTTCTCTTCATCATACACTGCCAAACTTCTGCTTCTGGTATTCTCTCCGGATTTGACTTCGACTGGAAGGATGTCATTTTGGAAAGAGAGCAAAAAATCTACCTCCGCCTTCCCATTAGAGGTCCAATAGGAGGGTATCTCGCCAAATTGTGACATCAACGATTGAAGGACATAATTTTCTGCTAAAGCACCCTTAAACTCTGAAAAAAGCGCTGTTGGATTTAGAATCGAATTTGGAGCAAGACGTGCTTTTCGCCTCAATAATCCCAGGTCCAGAAAATAAATTTTGAAGGCAGCCAAGTCCTGATTCACTGAAAGTGGAATCCCGACCTTGGTCACACGACTGATCTTATAAACTAGACCAGCTTGAATCAACCAAGTCAAGGCATCTTCATACTCCCTTGCTCTTGCACCCGGCTTCACCACTTGATAAAGAAATTTTTTGTTTTCCTTGGCCAGCTGTGAAGGGATAGAGTTCCAGATGTAGTTTATTTTTTGAATGTCCTTGGGAGGAACGTGTTTAGAAAAATCCAGTTCGTACGCTTGATTGATACTTTCCAAGAGATCCTCCAATCTTTGCAAATCACCGCTTTCTACCAATTCCTTTGCGGGCTCAGGCATTCCTCCAGAAATCATATAAAGCCGAAAACTCTCCAGAACCCTATTGAAAAAGTAGTCCGGAATAGGCTCAATCCCTTGAATTGACTTGAGGTATGTGGACATTTCAGGATCTTTTTGATTAAGAAATTCTAAAAAGGTCAGGGGATAAAGTGCTATAAAGTCAACTTTACCGACAGGGAACGAAGAAAAATTTCCCAGCGTGACTCCCAAAAGAGATCCTGCGCCGACAAGATGGAAAGCCTCCTCCAATTCCTCGAAATACTTAAGGGAGTTCAAGGCTTCTTTGCATTCTTGGATTTCATCAAAAATGATCAGGGTATTTTTGGGCTCGATCGGAAATCCAACTACCAATGAAAGATTCTGAATGATTCGAAGTGGGTCTTTGGTCAGCTCAAAAAACTGTTTCAAATCTGGCTGACGATCAAAATTAAAATAGGCGGTTTTGGGATAAAATTTTTGACCGTACCACTTAAGCAGGGACGTTTTACCCACCTGCCTTGCCCCCTTGAGCAGGAGAGGCTTGGGTTTTGGACGAGCTGTCCAGGCTTCTAGGTGAGAGAGGATTATCCGATCAAAAAACATCAAATCACATTTTATCTTCCAAAAATGTGAAAAAAATCACATAATCGGAACTTAAGATGTGATTTTATACCAAATCGACGAGAACTGAACCTCTAAAAAAATCACAAACCAGCCTACTACTTACCTCTTCCCAAGCTCTTGATACCAGCTGCTTGATACTAATGTCTTGTGTCTAATGTCTTGAATCTAACGTCTTGTATCTTTTCTCTAATCTCTTGCATCTAAGGTCTCCCTTTTTACCAAGCCCTCCGTGATCTCATTCATCGCCTTGACCTTGTACTCAAAATCTCCTTTTAGTGTAGCTCGGTAAGCATTCAGGTTTTCCAGTAAATCATCAATTTCCTCTGGCAAAACCTCTTCCAGCAGTTGACGCAGTCTTTTGGCGGTGGTTGGAGATTTTCCATTGGTGGAAATAGCGATTTTCAGATTTCCCTTGGTCACAATACCGCCAAGGTAAAAGTCGCACAACTCAGGCGTATCGGCGATATTGACCAATAAAAAACGCTCTTTGGCTTCGTCCCGAATTTGTCGATTGACTGCTTTATTATCCGTCGCCCCGATCACCAAGTGCTTTCCTCCCAAATACTTTTCATGATACGCATCTTCGATCAGCGTAACTGTCTCTTTTCCTTCCGCCAATTCCAAAAATTCCGGACGAAACATAGTCGAAACCACTGTCACTTGCGCTCTCGGACTGGATTTAAGCAGAAACTCCAGCTTTTCCGTAGCCACATATCCTCCACCGACCAAGAGGACGTTGAGTTCATGGACTTTGAGGAAAATGGGATATAAATGGTTCATGGTAGATTTTAGACGTTAGACACAAGATTCAAGACTGTTTGACATTCAGTAGAAATACTTTAGAAATCAGGTCGACTTCGTCGAGCGAAATATTTTGGTTGAAGCTGTATCTCGTTCACTGTTGTCCTGCTTCTCCAGAAGCAGGACTGCAGACTATTGTCAAATGCTACTTCTGGAGAAGCAGCATAACTGACGTTAGACACAAGATTCAAGACTGTTTGACATTCAGTAGAAACACTTTAGAAATAAGCTCGACTTCGTCGAGCGAAATATTTTGGTTGAGGAAATATCTCGTTCACTGTTGTCCTGCTTCTCCAGAAGCAGGACTGCAGACTATTATCAAATGCTACTTCTGGAGAAGCAGCATAACTGAACGAAGAGCGCAATATCTCGCGACCGCAGGGAGCCTATTTCACCGAGCACCGCGAGGTACATCTCCATCGTATTTCGCAGAAGACTTATCTCTATCGTATTTCCATTTTCACAAACTCACGATAAACATCCGCCAATCGCAAGCTTTCCCGCACGACTTCCCCGACAATGATGACCGCAGGGGCTTCTACCTGATTTTCTACCGCCTTTTGCTCAATGTCATGGATAAATCCGGCCGTGATTTTCTCCTCACTGGTAGTACCACTTTGAATGATTGCGATGGGAAGGTGCTCCTTTCCGGCCTTTCGGTAGGTCTCGGCGATTTCTCCCAATTTTTTGGTCCCCATCAAGATCACCACCGTCGCTGTGGACTGCGCGGCAAGAGCCAAATCACGGGATAGATCTCCCGCGGTAGTCGTGCCGGTCACCACCCAAAAACTCTCAGAAAGCCCTCTTTTGGTTACGGGAATGCCCGCATTGGCAGGAACAGCAATAGCTGAAGTAATTCCTGGAACGACTGCCGTTGGAATGCCGAAAGCTTCGATGTACTCGATTTCTTCCCCTCCCCGACCAAAGACAAAGGGATCGCCGCCCTTCAATCTGACGACATGACCATGCTTTCGGGCGAGTTCGACGCAAAGTTGATTGGTATCTTCTTGAGGCGTGCTGTGCTTTCCAACTCTTTTGCCCACGAAAATCTTCAATGAAGTAGCTGGGGCATGCTTGAGCAATACCGGATCAATCAAGGCGTCATAGAGAACCACATCGGCGGTATTGAGCGCCAGGATTCCTTTCAACGTCATCAATTCCGGATCACCCGGACCTGCACCGACTAGGGTTACTTTTGGATTGACTGTCGTTCTCATGCCTCTACCTCCTCTTCCCGATAGGTTTTTAGCAGGCTGTAGATCTCCATGGCTTGCTTGGCATAGGCTTTGGCAAATTCCTCGGAGGGTTCGTGCTGATTGATCTGATAGACTTTGTCAGCAAAAGTGCCTTCCAATCGGATCTTACCAGTCTCGACAAACTTCTCATCGAAAAGACTTACAATGCTCGCATAGCTATTGGTGCTAATGTCTTCACTGAGTAGGATGGCTTTGGCCGCATTGATCAAGCCGGCGTAATGATGGTAAATGCTGTCTGACCAACGTCCCTGCTCGAGGGCTTCCTGACCATGATCGAGTTTTTCCAAAGCTTCCAATAGCAAAGTCGCCACCAAGTCAATCACCACTCCGGCACATTCGCCCACGCCTACGGCTACTTCATAAGCCTCCTGATGTCCCCAATCCACCGAATCTGCTTCGGTGACGGTAGCCGGATCACTCAATTCCTTGAGCAAATCGTAGAAATACATCTGTCCTTGTTGATCGTAATAGCTGAGGAAATCCTTGCCTTCGGCATTTTTTCCAAAGTCATCCAGCAAAACCCGCAAGGCCTGAGGGCCACGACGGCTAGGCACTTTAGTCACTTTGTCGGCAAATCGTCCATTGCCATCCCCGAGATTGCCTCCACCCAAGAGCACTTGAAGTGCTGGAATGACGGTTTTGCCAGCCTTCATGGACATGCCTTGGAAGCCGATATGGGCCATGTTGTGCTGTCCGCAAGCATTCATGCAGCCGGAAATCTTGATCACCAAGTCCCGGTTGCTGAGGTATTGAGGATACTCCTGCTCGATGACCTTTTCCAATTCCTTGGCAATTCCCGTCGAGCTCGCTATGCCCAAATTACAGGTATCCGTACCCGGGCAGGCGGTGATATCTCCCAGAGAATTGTAGCCTCGCTGAGCGAGGTTGATTTTTTTCAATTCCTGAAAAAAGAACGGAACCAAGTCCTCCCGCACATCGCGGATCAGGATATTTTGACGCAGGGTAAATCGAATTTCTCCAGCCGCATAGTGCTCCACCAAATCTGCCAAAGGTCGGGCCTGATCGAGGTAAAAATCACCCAAAGGCACACGAACTCCAATGGAAACGTAGCCTTCTTGCTTTTGAGATAGGACATTGGTCAGCTTCCAGAGCTCAAAGTCCATTCCCAAGTCTGCAGGATTCACCTCCACAGCCGGGGGATTGGGAAGTATTCTTCCCTGCTCATAGTTTTCAAAATCAAGGGGAAAGCTTTTGAACGGAAGTGCTTTTTTCTCTTTTTCTACCAAATCCAGAAAAGCCTCCAAGCCGATCTCCTTGATCAAAAACTTCATTCTGGCCTTGTTTCTCCGAGCTCGCTCACCGTGTCGGTCAAAAATCCTCAACACCGCTTCGATAAACGGAATCAACTGATCTGTATCCAAAAACTCAGTGATCAAATCGGCATGTCGTGGCTGAGAACCCAAGCCACCGCCCAACATGACCTTAAAGCCTCGAACGTGATTTCCATTGACTTCTTTGACTTTTGGGATAAAGCCCAAGTCGTGCATGTAAGCCAAGCCCGTGTCTTCATCGGTGGAGGAAAAGGCCATTTTAAACTTACGGCCCATCTCCTGACAAACCGGATTTCTCAAAAAGTACCGAAAGGTAGCATCCGCATAAGGCGTCACGTCAAAGGGTTCCTTTGGATCGATACCAGCAGTTTCCGAAGCAGTAACGTTTCTGACCGTATTACCACAAGCTTCCCGAAGGGTAACATCATCTTTCTCAAGCTCGGCCCATAGCTGTGGAGTCCTGTCCAAACTCACAAAGTGAATCTGAATATCCTGACGGGTGGTGATGTGGAGACGCCCGATGGAATATTCCTCCGACACCTTGCAGATCCGTCGTAATTGCGCCGATGTCGCTCTTCCATAGGGCAGCTTGATTCGTACCATCTGCACGCCCTGCTGCCGTTGTCCATAGACTCCACGGGCTAGGCGAAGGCTTCGGAATTTTTCTTCATCAATTTTACCCTCGCGGAAAAGGGCGATTTTACGCTCCAATTCGATGATGTCCCGTTCTACAATCGGGTTTTCAAGTTCGGTTCGAAAGCTTTGCATACAATTAAAATTTTTCCCTATAGGGATAATAGGTTAAAGGTTATGAGAAAAAGCCAAGACTGAGGTCAGGGCTGGTTTTTGGTTCAAAGTTCTTTATTCGAGGTTATTTGCTACCTCATAGTTCAAGTCTTCAGACTTGGACTTCGAGGTCCATGTCAGGAAACTTGAACCAGTCCAGTCTTATATCTGACGTCTTGAATCAAACATCTAGCATCTACTCAATAAATCCCACCGACACCGTATCAAAAGTACCCTCATCGATCAGAATAAAGGCCCCGTTTGACTTGGACTGATGGTAGGAATCAAAGTGAATCGGCTTGCTGAGTCTGAGGTTGACCTTTCCGATGTCGTTCAATTTTAGCTGCTCGGCCTCTTCTGAACCTGAGAAATCCGTGTGGATTTTTGCTTCAATCTGCTCCACTTTGGCCAAAACTCGATTAATCCCGTGCTGCAGAATGTATTTTGCGCCAACTTTCAAGGCCTTGTTATTGACTTGACAAACGGTAGCTGAAATGGCCTTCTCGCTACTTGGAGCTTCTCCACTTTTCACAATCATGTCGCCACGGCTACAGTCCACTTCGTCTGCAAGTGTAAGTACAATCGAGGAACCCGGAGCTGCACTTTCCAATTCTTGATCGAAGAAATGGATGCTTTTAATGGTGGATTCATTGCCGGAAGGGAGTACGGTAACCCGGTCACCAACCTGTAGGGAATTGCCATAAAGCTTTCCGGAAAAGCCTCTAAAATCATGGTAAGCCTCCGTTTTGGGGCGAATTACCAGCTGCACCGGGAATCTCGCTGCAGCACTTTCCTGCAAGTCCTCAGGCTCGAGTACCTCCAAATGATCCAAAAGCGTATTTCCCACATACCAAGGCATGTGCTCAGACTTTCGGGTCACGTTTTCTCCCTTCAAAGCAGACAACGGAATAAAAGTGATCTGCTCCTCGGCAAAGTCACTTTTCTCTACCAATACATCAAAATCCGCCTTGATTTTCAAAAACACTTCCTCGCTGTAGTCCACCAAATCCATCTTGTTGATCGCCACGACCACATGGCTGATGCGAAGCAAATTGCTGATGAAGAAGTGGCGGTAGGTCTGCTCGATCACTCCTTTGCGGGCATCGATCAGGATGATTGCCACTTGAGAAGTAGAGGCACCCGTCACCATGTTTCGAGTATATTCTACGTGTCCGGGAGTATCCGCCACGATAAAATTCGTCTTGTCGGTATTGAAGTAAATGTGTGCCACATCGATGGTGATGCCTTGCTCACGCTCGGCCACCAAGCCATCAGTAGCCAAGGAAAAGTCGAGGTAATCGTATCCACGCTGCTTTGAGCTTCGCTCGATCGCTTCGATTTTGTCCGTAGTCAGGGAATGCGTATCGTAAAGCAACCGTCCGATGAGCGTGCTTTTGCCGTCATCCACCGAGCCTGCAGTGGCGATTTTTATGAGTTTTCTGCCTTGTATGTCCATATTTTTAATTCTTTGTCAACGGTCGACGGACCACGATCCACGACCAAACTCTTTGTTCGTACCTCGTATTTCTTACCTCGTACTTTTAAAAATAACCCACTTTCTTCCTCGTCTCCATCGCGGCTTCGGACCGCTTGTCGTCGATACGGGCGCCACGCTCGGAGATGGTTGATTCCCGAATCTCGGAAACGACATCACCTAAAGAAGTGGCTTCCGAAAGCACTGCTGCAGTACAGGTCATATCTCCGACGGTACGGAATCTGACCATTCGCTCGACCACTTCCTCATGGGCTTCACGGAAGACGTGTTCATTGGCAGTCCAAATCATCCCGTCGCGGAAGAACACTTCCCGCTTATGGGCAAAGTAGATGCTTGGTATGGCGATATTTTCTGTTCGGATGTATTCCCAAACATCAAGCTCCGTCCAGTTGGAAATCGGGAACACGCGGACGTTTTGGCCCACATGGATCTTCCCATTGAGCATGTCGAATAACTCGGGGCGCTGGTTTTTCTCGTCCCACTGGCCGAAGTCATCCCGCACGGAAAACACCCGCTCTTTGGCTCGGGCTTTTTCTTCATCCCGTCGAGCGCCTCCGATACAAGCGTCAAACTTGAACTCTTCGATCGCATCTAGAAGTGTGGTCGTCTGAAGGGTATTTCGGCTGGCATAGCGACCGCGCTCTTCACGGACTTTTCCCTGATCGATGGAGTCTTGCACATTTCTCACGATGAGTTCCAATCCCAACTCTTTCACCAGCCAATCCCGAAACTCGATCGTCTCAGGGAAGTTGTGCCCGGTGTCCACATGGAGAAGTGGGAAAGGGATTTTAGCTGGGAAAAAGGCCTTTTGAGCCAATCTCACCAAGGTAATGGAATCTTTTCCCCCGGAAAAAAGCAGAACCGGACGCTCAAACTGCGCCGCTACTTCTCGGAGGATGTAGATGGATTCTGCCTCTTTGGGGTTAGGTATAAATAGGTTCATAGGATTTACGAATTACGAGGTACGATTTACGAGCTGCTCTTCATTATTGGACATTCAGAGTTCAGCATTCGTAATTTAAATCTTTAATTATTTCAAGGGCTTTCAGGGTAATTTTTCAATAATGAATATCGAATGTCGAACATCGAATATCGAAGTATCATCCGACATCCCGCATCGGTCATCGAGCATGAAGTCCACACTCCTTCTTCGAGTCCTCCCACCACCATCTGCCGGCGCGCGCATCTTCTCCGGGGAGAATCGCTCGGGTACATGGTGCACAGCCGATACTGATAAACCCTTGATCGTGGAGTGGATTGTAGGGAATTCGATGAGCTGCAATGTAGGCGATCATTTGCTCAAAGGTCCAGTCCAAAATCGGATTGTACTTGATGATCTGATTGGCTTCGTCCCACTCGATCCGCTTCATATCGCTTCGGTTGGCGCTTTGCTCGGCACGGAGCCCAGTCACCCAAACAGCATTTCCAGCCAAGGCTCGCTTCAAAGGCTCTACCTTTCGCACAAAGCAGCAGGATTTTCTGTTTTCGACTGATTCATAGAATCCATTGATGCCGATTTCAGCCACCAACTTCTCAACCGATGTGGTCTCTGGATAATAGACTTTGATCCGGGTTTTGTATTTGCTTTCGGTTCTAGAGAGCAACTCAAAGGTCTCAGGAAATAATCTCCCCGTATCCAAAGAAAAGATCTGAATGGGTAGATTTTGCGAAGCGATCAATTGGGTGATCACCTGATCTTCCTGACCCAGGGAAGTAGAAAACACTACTTTCTCCGGAAATAGATCAGCTAAAATTCTAAGCCCCTCGCCCGCACTCAGGCCCTGAAGCCTAGACTCAAGATCGGACAAGTTCTGTTGCTGATTCATTGGTTTTTTCTTTTGTTGCATTCTCCCAAACCCGCTCGTGCAAGTAGTACAGGAGGATTTTGGACAATACTTCCACCGAACCTATAGACACTGCCATCACCAACTGACCGGTGACGAAATAAGAAATCACAATGGTGTCGATGGTACCGACAATTCTCCAGGAAATCGACTTAAGCAAGCTTTTGGCATTGCTATCCTTTCCGGGCTTGGAGGAGAAGAGTTTTTTGGCGAATGAATCTAAAATCATAGCGGTCTATACGGCATGGAAAAGCAAAAGTATATATTCCCTATGTTTTTTATAGGGTAAATGGATAAAATTTTTCACTCTCCCTCCAAAATATCTTGGAGAGTCTTGTTTTCCAGTATTTTAAGCGTCTCATCTCGCACTTGAGCCATAACCCGATTGATTCCGCAGTGGGTTTCATCTTTGCACTCGGCGCAGGGTTCGTAGTAATTGAGACTGACGCAAGGGAGTAAGGCAATCGGTCCATCAAGTAGTCGAATCACGCGGGAAAGTGGAATGTCTTTTGGTTCCTTGATCAGGTAGTAGCCACCGCCTTTGCCTTTTTTGCTGCCGAGGTAGCCTCCTTTTCGGAGTTCGAGCAGGATATTTTCGAGAAACTTATGAGAAATCCCATGCTCCTCAGCGATATCTTGAATCAGGACGGTTTTATTTTCACGGTGCTTACCGAGGTAAGTGAGGGCATGCAGGGCGTACTTGGTCTTTTTGGAAAGCATAAACAAAAATAGCCGAAAAATCGGAATAGCCTAGTACGGGAGTGGGGATTGGAGTTACCCTTTGAGGTTTTAAAAACATCGAAGGTTTGATTTCTTGGAAAATAAAAAAGGCTCTCGAGTCCTGATAGCTTCCGGAATGAATAGCCTCAAAGGTCGATGCTTCCTTAAAATTAATCCCCTCCAAGGGATTTTAAACTCCTGGAGGGTTAGCCGAGTAATCAAGTCATTTCACCACCTTATCCAATCGGATCACATCCCCTTTTATCCAGTTTTCATCATCTTGGTTTGCTCCATTGTAGCTGATCCAAAGTCCTTCTGAGGTCACAAAGGAGAATCCGACGTTGTACACATTTTCCTTAGGGAGAAAAAGATGATCCAATACCTGAAGCTCCTTGTCCAATACCGTCAGGCAAATCCTATTGTAATTGACATAATGAAAGTTCTCTTCGGTGGCATTTGGCCTTGGGGGGCTACTCAGTCTGTAATATAGATTCCGATAGGGGTCAAAGTAAATTTTATAATAAAATGGATTCTCCCGCATAAAGGCCTGTTTTTGAGATGCGCTCATGGAGCCAAAAGGAATGTCATCTGCTTTTGCTTTCTCCCAAGTAGGATGGACCTCATATGAAGTTACTTTCTGAGTTTGAAAATCGTATCGGAAAATAAACGGACTACCGGAAAAGAGGTAAGTAAATCCAGATTTATCCACCGTGCCTGAAGTCAAAAACAGCTTACTCAGATCCAATTTTTTATCCCAATATTGCTCGGGCAGGTGAATCGATAAGGATTTGGATTTTCCGGTTTCCAGAGAATAGGAAGCAAAGATCCGTTTCTTTTCCAGTTGATTAAAAGGCATAAAATAGAGTAGGATTTCCTTATTGACTGAATGATACAATAGGTGCGAGGCAAACTCCAGGGAAGGACTGTTTGAATAGACCTCATTTTTTTCATTGGAGGGGATACCTGCCAGGAAGTCAGTGTATCTGTTTTTCAATTCGCCCTTGGAGTTGACAAGAGCAACAGAAAAGTTTTCCTCAGCCAGAAAAATAGAATCCCGATTATGAAAATAAAAGGCCCGGATATCAGTGACCGCATTTGGACCATTGAACTCAAGCTTTATCCGGCTTGATAACGAATCTGATTTTAAATTGACAATATCCAAAGAGTGGTTGAATGAATTGAACAGAAACAATGAATCGTTCCGAACTTGGTTAAAAAAGTAAAAATGAGCTAAGGAATTGCCTGTGGAAATGAATTTGGTCCTTATCGAAATTCTTACTTCTTTCTCTGGCTTTTCAGAAACTGTGGTGGAGCATGAATAGATGAAAAAAAGTATGGGATAAAGAAGAAGAAATCTTGCCATTTGATCTAGAAAAGTCAGAATTTAATCAAAATTACAATTTAATGAAAAAAAAACCCGACTAGTAGTTGGGGATGGTACAAACCTTTGAGGTTTTGGAATCCTCAAAGGTTTGAAATTTGAGATAGACCTTCGGGGTCCTTGAAAACCCCAAAGGTCACTCACATCAAATTATCTTTATGCTTCGATTGGCAAAGGTGAAAGTAGCAAAAAAATCCATTTAAATTATAACACGCATGCTTAATCACCTAATATTGTAGAAGACAAAGAATCTCTTCTAATTATCATATTTTCTTTTTCCAATAAACGAATTACGATCGAATTTAGTTTTTCTTCATCATTAATACTTTTCACTGAAACATGAATATTATATCTCATATAAGGTGCAGTTGTATTGAAGGTGTCTAAGTAGTTTTTATCCATATACTTAATTATATTATCGATAGTCATGTTTTTAACAATCAATTGCGTTTCTTCGATTTTATAGGAAGAAACGTTAGAGCTAAATATTGGAACCTTTTCATAAGTCATGAAGGACTCGCCTAAATTAAATACAACCTGTTTCTTGTCAACAAATTGCAAACTATGAAGGAAAATAAGAATTACAATCAAATTCCAAACGGCATGTCCAATAATTCCCGCAAATATACTTTTATTATAGACTATCCAGCTCAAAATCAATGCAAGGCTAAATTTACCTATTAAAAAAGGGAAAGTTTGTAAAGAAACCAATTCTTCTTTTGAAAAATGAAATATAGCAAAGACAATTGAACTAAGTAAAATTAACAAATTAAGCAAATGAGCGTTCTTTGTATAAATAAACATTATATATAAAATATACAAAAACAATGCAAATAATAAAATTATTTCGTTAAAATTTAATAGAAAAATAGAAACAAATCCCATTATAAAAAAAAGTATTTTAATCAATTTACTTTTACTTAAAAACCCCCTAAATATAATTTCTTCAAGAATAGGAGCAAAGAGTAAAGGCACTAAAAACATTTTAAAAAACAAAGGCATTGAACTATCAGTCTGAGCATTTCTATAGGGAGGGTTTAAATCGAAAATTATTGTTAGAAACAAAGAAATGGGGAGCATAACCCCCCCAATTAGAATTAACCAATTTTTGTTTTTTTTCATCATTTACATTCCACTGTACAAGAATCTTGAAACCACCCATCAATAAGCTCAATGTTAGCAACTCCATTTTCGCCGCAAGCAGAAATTGCCTTAGCGCAATTACTGTCAAAATCATCTCCTAAAGAATCTAAAACTGCTTCAGCTAGTCTCTCAATAACTATTCCCCAACACAACCAACAAGTTTGAGTTCTTGCATTTGAAGCATTGATATGAATATCACTTGATACCAAGTAATTATATCCTTTTAAAGTTTTGCCATTGCTGGTTCGAATATCAAAACCAATAACTCCCTCTGAATTCTGAACCAAATTAAAAACCTCAATGTACTCACCTGTGACACTATTGGTTATTTGGAAGGAATTATTTGAGACGCGTAAATTTTCAAAGGAATCTTCTTTTAAATTAAGCGAAGATTCAACGAACTTAAATTCACTGACTTTAGCCTGATCTACGAATTTAGAGATGGAATTTTGAGCATTTTTGTTGAAAACATAGGTCTTATTCTCATGTTTTAAAATACCCAGATTTTCTGATTTCAAAGCCAGAGTTAAGTCATCTGTTAATTTATTTTCTTTTTCAACTAAGCTACAAGAAGCCATCAAAGCTACCATTAAGCTAAACACAATTATTTTTAAAATTTTCATAAAACATTTTTTAAAGTAAACAAATTGATTAAAAAGCTCGCCGCGCATTGAACTTGAACTAAATATCCCCCCCCCCAAATTCAAATTGTCAAGACCTTAACTGAAATTTATTTTTAATAAAATCGTAACTCGTTGATTTTCAAAAAATTTATTTTTAACTTCTTAGTAAAGTACAATTTTCAACTTGTTGGTATACAATGGGTTATCCAATAGTTAAATTATAGTTTCAAAAATTAGATTTTTGCTAGAAATAACCACAAAAAATCCCCGACCAAGGCCAGGGACTGAGCATTACAACCCTCCAAGGGTTTTGAACCCTTGGAGGGTACATCTTGTCCAAACCTTCGAGGTCTTTGAGACCTCAAAGGTTTTAGATCATCTCCACACTTCGCTTCACAAACGCAGTTAGATCCTTGCCAGTTAGCAATCCCTGAGAAAGCATCGCCAAGTCAAAGGCCTGCTTGGCCAACTTCAGCTGAGCCTCTTCGCCGTCTGCTTTGAGGATCTTGTCCACCACAGGATGGTTTCCGTTGATAGCGACTTTGTAACTATCCGGCAGGCTGCCGTAGAAACTCATCGGTCCACCACCGGTCTGTGCCATGTCCTTCATGCGGCGCATCCACTCTTCCATGGTGATGGTGACCGGCATTTCCTCTGGACTTAGCCCTTCGATCTCCACACTGTAGTTTTTGTTGTTGATCGCCTTTTCGAAGAGTTCCTTCACGGATTTGCTTTGGTCTTCGGTCAGAAGATTGGCGTAAGTGGAGTCTTTTTGAATCAGCTTCTCCACTACGTCGGCATCCACACGCTTGAGTTGCGTCTTTTCGATCTTAGTCTCGATATGCTGAATAAAGTGGCTGTCGATCGGAGAGTCAAGCACCAAGACATCGTAATCCTTCTTATTGGCTGAGTCGATGAAGCTGTCCTGCTTGTTGAGATCGGTGGAGTAAAGGAAGATAGTCTGCTCGTTTTTATCGGTCTGCACCGCTTTCACTTTCTCACGGTATTCATCTAGCGTGAAATACTCGTTTTTAGTGTTTTTGAGCAGGGTGAATTCTTTGCCTTTCTCGTAGAATTTCTCTTCGGAGATCATCCCGTACTTCACAAAGAGACCGATGTCGTTCCACTTTTCCTCGTAGGCTTTGCGGTCTTTTTTGAAGAGTTCGGAAAGCTTGTCGGCTACTTTTTTGGTGATGTAGTTGTTGATTTTCTTCACGTTGCCATCAGCCTGCAAGAAGCTTCGGGACACGTTGAGTGGAATGTCCGGAGAGTCGATCACTCCGTGTAGGAGCATCAGGAACTCAGGCACGATGTCCTTCACCTCGTCAGTAATAAATACCTGACGGCTGAACAATTTGATCTTATTGCGCTGCAGTTCGAATTCGTTTTTGACTTTCGGGAAATAAAGTACTCCGGTCAGGTTGAACGGATAGTCCACATTGAGGTGAATCCAGAAGAGCGGATCCTCGCCCATGGGATACAGGCTCTTGTAGAAGGCCAAATAGTCCTCATCCTTCAGGTCGCTTGGGGACTTGGTCCAGATCGGGGAAGTGGTATTGATGATGTTGTCCACCTCGACAGACTTCCACTTTTTGTCACCTTTGTCATCGACTCCGTCTTCAACGGATTCTGATTTGGTTCCAAACTTGATCGGCACAGGGAGGAACTTACAGTATTTGTCCAGGATGCCCTGAAGCTTCCACTTGTCCAGGAATTCTTCGGAATCTTCGTTGATGTGCAGGATAATATCCGTTCCGCGCTCCTTTTTCTTTCCTTTTTTGATTTCAAACTCGGTGCTGCCGTCACAAGTCCAGATGGCCGGTTCGGCTCCGTCTTGGTAGGAAAGCGTGTGGATTTCCACGTTTTTGGCCACCATAAAGGCGGAATAGAAACCCAAGCCAAACTTACCGATAATCTCATTGGCGTCTTTGGCGTCTTTGAATTTCTCCACAAACTCGGTTGCACCAGAGAAAGCGATTTGGTTAATGTACTTTTTGATCTCCTCGGCGGTCATCCCGAGACCTTTGTCAGAGATGGTGATGGTCTTCTTTTTCTCGTCAAAAGCCACCTCCACGGTGATGTCTCCGAGTTCGCCGGTGTACTGACCAAGGGTAGCCAGTCTCTTGATTTTCTGTGTAGCGTCTACCGCGTTGGAGACGAGTTCCCGAAGGAAAATCTCATGGTCAGAATAGAGGAATTTCTTGATAATCGGGAAAATGTTCTCGGTATGGATCGAGATCGTGCCTTTTTCCTGCATGGGTATAAATCGGTTTAGTTGAACACAAAATTTGACAAGAGGGTGGTATCAATGCCTGTTCCAAGTGTGAAAAAGTGACAAGATGGCATTTTTGAGTTGGCAGTGGGCAGTCGCAGTTGGCAGAGTTGAAAGTCAGAAGGATGAAATCAGAAAGCTGAAAAAAGTAAGCAGTGGGCAGTTTCAGTTTGCAGAATGTAAAGGCCTGAAATAGATTGACCGTTTTTGTGAGTTACAAAACTTTCAAAACATGGAAAATCAAAAACGAGTACAAGTAGTCCGTCATTTTAGCGAGTCTTTCAAGCAGGAAAAAGTCCGGGA